>OLGZ01000013.1_pt1 | contig 189914 bp, 185 predicted proteins | sample 1605981 | NCBI WGS metagenome assembly OLGZ01 (sample SAMN03283291) | human gut metagenome | biome: human-associated habitat; material: feces | host: Homo sapiens | place: Peru | collected 2012
AGAAACAGGAAGATCAAACATTGCAGAGACCTGACCGATTGTATACATAAAAAACTTCTTTCAAAATTATGCTTAACCTAAAGTTAGCTTTAGATTGTATGATGTTTATATCATTCGCCCGTTCCAAAATGCTCGTCCTAAAACATACTTAGCCTTGCGCACAATGTCCAATAAGTGTTAAAATATACTTTATAAATAATATATATAAGGAGAGTAAAAATTATGAAGGGTAAAAAGAAGAAGTACAGATATGGAATTAAGGAAAAGACACTGTCATTTATTTTATTCCCGTGTATAATGATTGCGCTGTTCTCATGCATTTACACCGGATACAGCCAGTATAATACGATTGAGGATGAGATAGGCACGGAGTTAAAGACAGCGGCATATGGTGCACGTATAATAAGTGAAAGTCTTGGAATGAATGCTGATGAGATGAAGTCTCAGATAGATACATATGCAGATGAAACTGACACAGAGATTACCATATTTAATGGCGATGTAAGAACTGTGACATCTATAGATAATGCGCTTAACACAAAGATGGATGCACATATAGAAGAACAGCTTATAAAAACAAAAGCAAATCTCTATGTGAAAGATTCTCTGGTAAATGGTGAAGAATATTTTGGATACTATATTCCGTTTGTGCAGAATAATGAATTACGTGGAGCAGCATTTTCGGGAATTCCCAAGGCAAAGGTACAGAGCATTATAATTAAGAAGGTAGCAGCCATGGTAATCAGCATAGTGATAATTATGGCAGTATTTGTAACGCTTGCTGTTTTACAGATAGGCAGGATACTTAAGAAGCTTACAGTTGCCTCAGATTATGCAGAATCGCTGGATGAAAATGACCTTTGTGTTGAATATGATAATAAGATAAAGAATGATGTCGATGAGTATACCGGGATTGCTAATATCCTTTACAGGGCAATTAATAAGTTACGCGATTTGATAACGAATATAAATACATCTTCACAGAATTCTTTAAATATATCTTCAGAGCTGAGCCGGAACTCACAGAATCTCAGCCGTACAACGACTGAAATTGCCAACGTAATAAGTAATGTTACAGAAGGTGCGCAGAATCAGGCTGATGAGACGCAGAAGGTTGCAGAATCTATACAGAACATGGGTAAAGATATAGAAATAATCGTAGATAATGGGGACAAATTGTCTGAAGCAGCACAGAATATGTCAGCAGCACAGAATAAAGTAGTTGATACTATGTCTGTACTGCATAGTACGAACCAGACAATAATGAATGATGTAACAGAAGTTAATAATCAGATAGAAATAACCAACAATAGTATCAAATCAATATATTCTGCATTAAGTATTATTCAGGATATTGCAGAGCAGACGAACCTGTTATCCCTTAATGCGTCAATAGAGGCTGCAAGAGCGGGAGAGGCAGGTAAAGGTTTTGCGGTTGTTGCAAGTGAGATAAAGCAGCTTGCAGACCAGAGTTCTACCAACAGCTCTGAGATTGAATGCAGTCTTCAGGCGTTAATTGAGAACTATAAGCTCATCATTGATAAGATGGAGAATACAACAGCTAATATTGGCGAACAGAATGATAAGTTACGTGAGACAGAGTCTGATTTTGAGACATTAAACAGCGGTATTGCAGAGACTACAACTCAGATAAAAGAGATTAATGATATAGTTTCGGATATTAACAATCAGCGGGAAGTAATTAATGAAGCTGTTCTTAACCTGTCGGCTATTTCTGAAGAGAATGCCGCAAGCAGCCAGGAGGTTATGGCAAGCGTAGAAGAGCTTAACAGTATAGTATCGATTGTTGATGATAAGGCATCTGAACTTGAGAAGATGAATAAGGAGCTGAACGAACTGGTAGCGGTGTTCAGGATTGACTGATAAGCGTGCATGGGTGGCACTGGTGGTTGCACTTGAGGTTCAAATACACATTGAAACCAATAAATTTTTGTGGTAGAATGTGAACGATATTTGGAAGCTTTTATAATTTACATAAAAATAACAATAACGGCACAAAGCCACATAAACAGGAGGTTCTAGGATATAATGGAAGCATATAAAAGTGAATTTATAGAATTCATGGTAGAGAGTGATGTGTTAAAGTTTGGAGAGTTTACACTGAAGAGCGGACGTAAGTCTCCGTTTTTTATGAATGCAGGAGCTTATGTTACGGGATCACAGCTTATGAGACTTGGTGAGTATTATGCCAAGGCTATTCATGAGACATATGGCGATGATTTTGATGTGCTTTTCGGACCGGCCTATAAGGGAATTCCTATAAGTGTAGTTACAGCTGTTGCATATAGCAAGCTTTACAACAAGGAAGTACGTTACTGCTCAGACCGTAAGGAAGCTAAGGACCATGGTGCTGATAAGGGTAATTTCTTAGGGAGCAGCCTTAAGGACGGCGACAGAGTTGTCATGATTGAGGATGTTACCACTTCTGGTAAGTCAATGGAGGAGACAGTACCTAAGGTAAGAGGTGCTGCTGACGTAGAGATAGTCGGACTTATGGTTTCACTTAACCGTATGGAGAAGGGGCTCGGAGGAGTTAAGAGTGCGCTTGATGAGATTCGCGAGAAGTACGGATTTGAGGCTAATGCGATAGTTACAATGGAAGATGTGGTAGAGCACCTTTATAATCGTCCATGTCAGGGCAGAGTTGTGATTGATGATGAGATTAAGGCTGCAATAGATGCATATTACAGAGAGTATGGTGTACAATAAGGAGCATATATATTATGGATGAGAAGCTTTTTAAGAAGATGAAGTCAGTCGGGGCTGCTAATCTTGTGTGTGGAATAATTGCTATTGTAGCGGGAGTGGCAACGGGTATTGTGCTTATAGTCAATGGAGCCAGACTGCTTGCACATAAGTCAGACAGACTTTTCTGATTCTGTAAATATATATATTGGGAGAGTCTATGAGCAGTAAAAGAGGCAGGAACATTGTTAAGTGGATTATATTCATTGCCTATATTGCTGTTATGGTATATTTTCTGTTTTTTGCGGAATTGCTGGACAGAATGCCTGCTGAGAGTTACAGATACAATCTTGAACCACTAAGAGAGATTAAGCGATTTATTGCCTACAGGGACATAATAGGAACGAAGGCAGTATTGCTTAATCTTTTTGGTAATATTGCAGCATTTGTACCTTTTGGCATGGCACTTATATCCATGAGCAGTAAAAAGCCGGGCTTTATAGCAGCCGTTATTTATTCGGCGGCATTCAGCGCAGCAATAGAACTTGTGCAGCTTATTACACGTGTGGGAAGCTGCGACGTTGATGATATAATTCTTAACACATTGGGCGGTGCTGTCGGATATGTCCTGTATCGCCTGATTAAGATGTGTAAAAAACGGTGGTTGAAATGAGATTATTTAAAAGATATAAATTCTCAGATAAGCAGCAGTCATTGGGCGGAACTATTTCAACATTGATGGGGCTTGGAGCATTGGCAATACTTATATATGGGATACGTCTGTCGTTTCTGGTGCAGGGACATGCGGGGGCATATGTCGGAAGTCTGGCATTGTGCAGCCTGCTGTTGTCATGCGTAGGATGCGGTATAGGACTTATCAGTTTCAGGGAAGAGGATAAGTTTTATTCACTTTCTAAGGCCGGCTCACTCCTGTGCGGTATGATTGCAATATTTATGATTGCAGTGCTGCTTATGGGAATATAGTGTTTTGAAGGGAATGGTAGTTTATGTATAATGACAATCTGGAAGAGAGATATGAGCTTGCTGTTGATCGCGTGAAGGATATTATTGAGGTATGTGACAGGGAGATAAGCGGAGAGTTTGTGTCATACTTTAGAAATGTTGCGAAGTTCATCATGAAGATGGATGAGCTTAAGTCGCTGATAGATGGCAATGTCATTGATAAGATGAGCATGGAAGAGCTTGAGATGCTCAACAGGAAGCTTTACAGTGATGTGGCTGACGAGAACTATGAGACAAGCTTTGCCAATCCGGCATATGCCGTAAGCGTAATGGGCGAGCTGTACGGAAGAATACTTTCATTCCTGTACGTTGAATTAAGAGGTCTTATTGTGTATGCGTATGAGAAGAGAATGGCTGACATGACAGCGGCCGTTGAACTTTTTGTGGAGATATACTGCCTGTTTACTGCTGATGTCCGTCCAAAATATAAAGAAATATATGATACAGTATACTGGTATGTAAGTGATTACAGTGATGTTACGATTGAGGAGCGTGTTGCTGAGCAGCTCGATGTTACGAAGTCATTTGCAGTAGATATAATAATGAATTCGGATTTAAGTGACCTGAGATATCTCTACAGATTCGGTGAGTATATAACAGACAATGAGATTGAGACTGCAAAGTATCTTAATTCGCTTTCACAGGAAGAGATTGATGCAATGGCATCAACTTATACGGAAGGCTTTAGAATCGGCTTTGTCCTTGGCAATAAGGATCTTACCAGGAAGAGCATTGTCAATATAAGATACTGCATCGGATTTGAACGTGTTGTAAAGGCTGCAATACTTCAGTTTGAAAAGATGGGACTTAAGCCGAGCATATACAGGGCAGCAGTCAACACGATTAACAAACGCATGAATGCAAAGATTGGTTATTACTCAACAAGCCCTAATAAGCAGATGGATTATGACCACAGATTTGATAATGCGCTGTATCTTGATAATGATTTTGTGGCAAGAAAGCTTGGTGCGCTTAAGGCAGCTTATGAAAAGTATAAGACAGAGGCAGCTGCATTTGCAGGACCTGCTGTAATAGAAGTGTTTGGTGAGAAGCCGTTCGCTCCTGTGAATAAAAAGGAAGCGCTTAAGCTTGATGAGAGGCAGCAGAAGCTTTCTGTTAAGTATGACAGTGAATCCGGCAGACTTGTAAATGAATATATAAAGGGAGAAGAACGCAGTTTTACGATTATTGCCTATCCGATTCCTGAGATTGCAGATACGATTGATGAATACAGAAAGATATTTGCAGAAACGGTCAGAATCAATACTCTTGATTATGACAAATATAAGCGTATACAGCAGAGCATAATTGATGTTCTGGATAAAGCGCAGCATGTTGTTGTTAAGGGCTGTAATGGCAATAAGACAGATATGAAGGTTAGTCTTATGCCAATCGGGGATCCTGCAAAGCAGACGATATTTGAGAACTGCCTTGCCGATGTGAACATTCCGCTTGGAGAAGTATTTACATCACCAAGACTCAAGGGAACTGAAGGAACACTTAATGTGAGCCGTGTCTACCTTAACGGGCTTCTCTATAAGAACCTTACACTTAAGTTCAGGGATGGAATGGTAGAGGATTACGTATGTGACAACTTTGACAATTCGATAGATGTAGATGACGAAGGTAATGCAATCAATAAGAATAAGAGTTACATCCGTGAGAACATTCTCTTTAATCATGATACACTTCCGATTGGAGAGTTCGCAATCGGAACTAATACGACGGCGTATGTCATGGCCAACAGATATGATATTGTCGGCAAGCTCCCTATCCTTATAGTTGAGAAGATGGGACCGCATTTTGCCGTGGGCGACACGTGTTATACATGGGCGGAGGATGTTGCTGTCTATAATCCGGACGGCAAAGAGATTATATCACGCGATAATGAGATAACTCTTTTGCGTAAGACAGAGCCGGAGAAGGCGTATTTTAACTGTCACACGGATATTACAATACCGTATGATGAGATTGGCGAGATAAGTGCTGTTATGTCTGACGGAAGTAAGGTACAGATAATTGCTGACGGAAGATTTGTACTTGAAGGAACAGAAGAACTTAACAGACCGTTTGACGAGGAAGCAGATGAAGCTTAGAGTACCTGATTATTACAAAGAATTCAGATGCATTGACAAGGACTGTACGGATACATGCTGTGCCGGATGGGAAGTTGATGTTGATGAAGAAGCATATGCATATTATGAGACAGTTGGAGGCGAGTTCGGTAAAAGGCTCGCTTCTGTAATGTCAAGAGAAGGCGGATGCCATTTTATCTTAAAACCTGATAAAGACTGTCCATTTCTTAATGCAACAGGTCTTTGTGACCTTTATACGGAACTTGGAGAGGATAAGCTGTGTGAGACATGTGCGATGTATCCGAGATTTGTGGAGGAATATGGCAATATACGTGAGATGGGAATAGCATTGTCATGTAAGACTGCTGCTAATCTGATACTTACTTATGAAGGCAAAGCCGGCTTTGAGACAATGGAGGATGGCAAGCCCCTTACATCGTATAACGATATAGAACCGGAGTTTTATTTTGCACTTATGCAGTCGCGCAGAGTTGCTTATGCAATTGTACAGAACCGTGCGTATGATATCAGAGAGAGAATAGCGGTACTTATGCATTACGCTGAGAAGCTGCAGAAGAGCATTAATGTACACAGATATTCATATATTCATGAGATTAATGCAATGTACACTGTTCCGGGTGATGACATCTATGCAGATGTGAGGACGGAGAAGTTTGATGAGGTCATTGCAAAGCTCAGACGCAAATATACAGACTGGTCGGGGGCTAAGAAAAAGAGTATGCCGAATGCATGCGGATATTATAAGCATACCGGTAGTCTGCTTGCTATATTTGACAGCATGGAGATGGTTAAGGGTGAGTTTCATGAGTTTATAGCGGCAGACAGAGACTGCTTTGGACGCATGCACGATGCCGTTGATGCTTCATTGACTGATGTTAAGAACTACATAAGTTCTGTGAGAAGGTTCTGGGCTTCATATCCTGAGTGTAACATGCAGTATGAGCATGTAATGGTATACTACATTTTCAGATATTTCCTTAAGGCGGTCTATGATTATGACCTGCTTGGCAAAGTTAAGCTTGCGGTTACAGGATATCTTATGGTTGTTGAGATGGATGTTGTAAGATTTATAAAAAATGATTACAAAATGCAGCTTACAGACCAGATTGAGATAACACATCTTTATTCACGCGAAGTTGAACATTCAGATGAGAACTTCGCGCAACTGGATGAGATGTACGGCACGGCTGAAGAGTTCGGGTGTGAAAGACTGTACAGGTCTGTACTTGCACCTTTGGAATAGAATCCCGGATATTACATAAGCTTGTGCATTATAAAATCATATATTTCCTGACTGGCGTCTTTCCATTTGGAACACATGGCGTTGGCCTGTTCTTCAAGAGGCACAGAGAGACTCAGCTCAATAAGGGTTGAGTCTCCTTCTTTTACCTGGCAGTGAACGATGTAGTCCTGATTGGTTGAGCGGTAAAAGTCGGCGATAGTGCCAACCTCATTCTTGAGTTCGTATTTGTTATCGGTAAGATACTGCTCGATATCATCCTTGATTGCGTTAGAGATACGTGTGTTGAAAAACGCAATTGTGTCAGTGCCTTCCTCTGTAAGATGATACTGCGTAGTGTTGCGGTATACATCGGCGGCTATAAAGTTGGACTCTGTCAGGTCATTAAGAACTTCCTGAAGTGTAAAATAATCAGTGTAGTTATTAGAGAGCATGAATTCCGAAATCTGATTATTATTCAGCGGAAAGTTAACTCTGCTTAACATATACAAAATCATAAGTTTATATAGCGTCATCGAATCAGAAGGCATAGTTGTTAATCTCACTTTCTATATAATGAACCCTGTATCAGGCAGTCATTCATAAATCTTTGGTTTATCGTGTTAAGAACATGTTTTTTATCTGCACTCCACATCGGAGCAATGAGAAGCTTCTTTGGACCGTCACCGGTCAGTCTGTGTACCACCATGCCTGGCGGAAGTCTTTTGATAATCTCCTCGAGTATATCAATATACTCATCAAGATCCGGAAGGTGAAAATGCTGCGCAGTATAGTCATCAGCAAGGTCAGTGCCCTTGAGAATATGAAGAAGCTGGAGCTTTATTCCGTCTGCATACCGGGATATATACGAAGCAGTGGCAAGCATGTCAGCTGGAGTCTCTCCGGGAAGACCTATTATCATATGTGCGATTATATGTTCACAGGAATGAAAATGCCTGAGGCGCATGATGGCATCTGCAAAGCACTCATTCTTATATCCGCGTCTTATATAACGCACAGAATTACAGTTGGTTGTCTGGAGACCAAGTTCAATCCAGACGGGTTTGATGGAATTAATATCAGCAAGAAGCCTGCATATCCCATCATCAAGGCAGTCGGGTCTTGTTGCAATCGAAATTATACGGATATGGCTGTTAAGTGCAGCCTCCATGTATACATTGCGAAGATATTCGACAGGTGCATATGTATTGGTATATGCCTGAAAATACGCAATGTAATCGTCACCGTGATACTTGCCCGACACCTGGCTTATGCCGGCTTCAATCTGCTCTGTGACAGTAGGTGCATTCCCGGCAAAATCGCCTGACCCTCCGGCACTGCAGAAGATGCAGCCTCTCGTGTCAATTAGCCCATCACGATTCGGACATGTCATCCGGGCGTTCAGGGCTAATTTATACATTTTACTGCCAAATGTATTAAGCAGATATTCATTTAACGAATAATAATGAGGGAGCATTAGTCTTCAATGTTATCCATTACAGCCCTGGATACAACATCTGCAACACGAGGGTCAAAAGCCTCAGGAAGGATGTTTACATCACTGAGCTCATTGTCAGCTACAAGACCTGCAATTGCATTAGCTGCTGCAAGCTTCATCTTTTCTGTAATCTGCTTTGCACGTCCTTCAAGCGCACCCTTGAATATTCCCGGAAAAGCAACTACGTTGTTAACCTGGTTAGGGAAATCGCTTCGGCCTGTTCCGACAACTCTTGCACCGGCAGCCTTGGCCACATCAGGCATAATCTCAGGAACAGGATTAGCCATTGCAAAGAGGATAGCATCGTGGTTCATTGAAGCTACCATATCAGCAGTTACGATATTAGGAGCAGATACACCGACAAATATATCAGCACCCTTAAGTGCGTCGGCAAGAGTACCTGTCTTATGTGTAAGGTTGGTAACATCCATCATTGATTCCTGCATCCAGTTAAGACCTTCACTGCCCTTGCTTAAGATGCCGCTCTTATCGCACATGGTCACATTCCTGAATCCATAGGTGAGAAGAAGCTTAGTGATTGCAACGCCGGCAGAACCTGCACCATTGACAACAACCTGGCACTCTTCCTTATTCTTGCCGGTAACCTTAAGCGCATTGATTATACCTGCGAGAACAACAATTGCTGTTCCGTGCTGGTCATCATGGAATACAGGAATATCAAGCATCTCCTTAAGACGTGTCTCAATCTCAAAGCAGCGTGGAGCAGATATATCTTCAAGGTTGATACCACCAAATCCGGGAGCTATTGCAGCTACAGTCCTGATAATCTCTTCAGTGTCCTGAGTATCAAGACAGATTGGAACGGCATTGACTCCACCGAACTCTTTGAAAAGAACAGCTTTACCTTCCATAACAGGCATTGCTGCGTAAGGACCTATGTTGCCGAGTCCGAGAACGGCACTGCCATCAGATACGACAGCAATTGTATTGGACTTGATAGTGTACTTATATGCAGCTTCCTTGTCTTTTGCTATCACCTTACACGGTTCGGCAACGCCGGGAGTATATGCAAGTGCAAGATCCTCTCTTGATGCAATTTTGCATTTGCTTGTAGTCTCAATCTTCCCATTCCACTCTTCGTGTAACTTAAGAGCCTGTTCATTAACTGTCATTGGTTATTACCAGCCTTTCTTAATTACTTATTGTGTTATTGTTATTTACTACTTATTATAAATATTCCGGCTTAACAGCCTATTTTTTTATGATATCACAATGACAGCAAACAAGCAATCAAATTATAAATTCCTTTACATTTGGAAGATGAGGCTGTATAATACAGGAGTAAATGAATCTATTTTATTCAATGACACTTTTCAAAAAATCCCCAGGTAAAGATTATTTTAAATATACGTTTGATAATGTAATTTGATTTAGAAGAGATATTATGTCCGGTTAATTCAGATTTATTTGGTTAGTTATTTTTGTGCTGAAAACATTTTATATAATAATGGAGATTAAAATTATGAGAGAAAAATTAATGACTTTGTCATTGGCTGCTCTTCGTGATATAGCCAAAGACAAGAATATCAAAGGAATAAGTTCTATGCGTAAGAATGAACTTATCGATGCAATTATTGCTGCAAGTGAAGCTGACGGAACATTGAAGCAGGAAGAGAAAGATAAGAAGATAGATAACGTACAGGAAAGACAGCAGGCGTATGAGAAGACGGCAATCAGGGAAGAAGGACCTGATGCTAACGGTATTCTTGAAGTTATGCCTGAAGGATTTGGTTTTATCAGATGCGAGAATTATCTTCCGGGCGAGAATGATGTATATGTTGCACCATCACAGATACGCAGATTCGGACTTAAGACAGGAGATATAGTACAGGGACCGAAGCGTGCCAAGAATTCAGGAGAAAAGTTCAGTGCCATCTATCAGATTGATAAAGTCAATGGACTTCGACCTGAGGTCAACATGGCAAGACCGGCATTTGAATCGCTGACACCTATTTTCCCTAATAAGAGGATCCACCTCGAGCCTAATTCCAATTCAGTAGCGATGAGAATAGTAGACCTTATATCTCCTATAGGAATGGGACAGAGAGGTATGATTGTATCACAGCCTAAGGCAGGTAAGACAACACTCCTTAAGCAGATTGCCAAGGCAATTACAGTTAATAATCCGGATATGTATCTTATTATCCTTCTTATTGATGAACGTCCTGAGGAAGTAACGGATATTAAGGAATCAATAGAAGGAGAGCATGTTGATGTCATATATTCAACATTTGACGAGCTTCCGGAGAGACACAGAAGAGTATCTGAGATGGTTATAGAACGTGCCAAGAGACTTGTAGAGCAGAAGAAAGATGTAATTATCCTGCTTGACAGTATAACAAGACTTGCAAGAGCATATAATCTTACAATACAGGCAAGCGGACGAACACTGTCAGGCGGACTTGATCCGGCAGCACTCCATATGCCTAAGAGATTCTTCGGCGCGGCACGTAATATGAGAGAAGGTGGAAGCCTTACTATACTTGCAACGGCGCTTGTGGATACGGGAAGCAAGATGGACGATGTTATATTCGAGGAATTCAAGGGAACCGGCAACATGGAGCTTGTACTTGACCGTAAGCTGTCAGAGAAGAGAATATTTCCTGCAATTGATATAGCAAAATCAAGCACAAGAAGGGATGACCTTCTGTTATCACATGATGAATATCAGGCTATGGAGATAGCAAGAAAAGCTCTCAGTGGAATGCGTGCGGATGAGGCGGCGGAGAGAATTCTTGATCTGTTCCTGCATACGAAGAATAATGCAGAATTCGTTGAGAGAGTAAAGAAAAATAAAATTTTCTAATTTTCCTGAAAAATATGTTGCATTAATAATTTGGGTATGATATACTTTAAAAGCTGTTTATCAGAAATAAGATTGGTTAGTCCAATTTTTATGATAAATTTGTTATTAACTATGAATTATCAGTAGAGTAAGAGGTGAAAGTAATGAGAGAAGGAATCCATCCAGAGTACTATCAGGCAAAGGTTGTCTGCAACTGCGGCAACGAGTTCGTAACAGGTTCAACAAAGCCTGAGATTCACGTAGAAGTTTGCTCTAAGTGTCATCCTTATTATACAGGACAGCAGAAGGCTGCTTCAGCACGTGGACGTATCGATAAGTTCAACAAGAAGTATGGTGTTGAGAGCAAGTAATTTGCACAAGAAGTTGATGGTGATAGGGTTGAGATTGTATAATCTCAACCTTTTTTACGATAAGGCAAATTATTTTTAGCGTATGGTTCGGTTGAACCAGACAGGAGGTTTCATGAAGCTATCTGGAATTGGCGGTCAGGCAGTCCTTGAGGGTGTTATGATGCGTAACAAGGATAAGTATGCAATAGCTGTGCGTAAGCCGGATAATGAAATAGATGTAGTAACAAGGCAGTGCAAGTCTGACAGGAACCGTAGTAAGATCTGCAATGTTCCTGTTATAAGAGGCGTGGTAAGTTTTGTTGATTCACTGGTGCTTGGAATGTCTTCACTTACTTATTCTTCAAGTTTTTACGAAGATCCCAAGGAACAGGAGCCTACCAAGGCGGACAACGTGGCAAAGGCCATATTCAGGGAAAAGCTTGATTCGGTAATTATGACAATCACAATCCTCTTTTCTGTTATTCTTGCAATTGCCCTTTTCATGGTTGTACCATATTATATATCCAGACTTCTTGCAAAGTTCATAGTATCACAGTGGGTGCTTAATCTTATAGAGGGACTTGTAAGAGTGCTTATATTCATTATATACATATTGCTTATATCGCTTATGAGTGATATAAAGCGTACATTTATGTATCATGGTGCAGAACACAAATGTATCAACTGCATCGAACATGGAATGGCACTGACAGTGGATAATGTACGTGCAAGCTCTAAGGAACATAAGAGATGTGGTACAAGCTTTATATTCCTTGTAATGTTTATTAGTGTAATATTTTTTATATTCATCCGGATGCCTAATCCATTTTTACAGATAGCAGTAAGAGTTCTCCTTGTGCCTGTAATTGCCGGTGTTTCTTATGAAGTAATCAGATGGTCAGGAAGCAGTGACAGTAAGGCAGTTATGATAGTCAGCAAGCCGGGACTGTGGCTTCAGAAGCTGACTACAAGAGAACCTGATGATTCCATGATTGAAGTTGGAATAAAGGCAGTCGAGGCTGTATTTGACTGGAAAGAATTCCTTGATGAGTACTACGATGGTGTACCGGATGATCAGATTCCACCGGAAGCATTTTACTATGAGGATGAAGACGGTACTGCATATTCAGAGGCAGAGATTAATGGGACTGCAGATGATGGACAGGAAGCAGAGGAACTTGATGCTGAAGGTTATCTTGAAGATGAAGTCATGGATGAAGCTGAAGATGCGTACGAAGATGAGTCTGGTGAAAATGATGACGAGCCGGAAGATTATGAATCAGATGAATACGAAGATGAATCGGATGATGGAATAGAGATGCTTGATGATGATTACGAGCCGGATGATGCAGATGAAACTGATTCGGATGAAGTTGATGCAGATGCGGATGAAGCCGATTCTGATGATGATGACAAGCAGGATTCCGACGGTATTGAGTTTGTCGATGATGAAGAAGAGGAAGAAGAGATTGGCATAGAGATGCCTATATTCAAGCAGAGGCATACGGAAGTAGGCAGAGATGACAGATAGTACCGCACCGAAGCTGACATACAGACAGATGTGTCATAATGGTGCTGCAATACTTGCAGATGCCGGAATTACTGATGCGGAGTATGACAGCTTTGCACTGCTGGAGTATATTACAGGAATGGACAGGACTGCATATATCCTTGATGGGAGCAAATCAGTCCCAGAAGATATAGCTGAGCGTTATGACGCTGTTATTGACAGACGTTCATCGCATATCCCGCTGCAGCATATTACAGGGCAGGCATGGTTCTACGGACGCGGCTTTAATGTAAACAGTGATGTGCTGGTTCCGCGTCAGGACACAGAGGTGCTTGTATCAGAGGCGTTAAAAGTAATTAATGCCAAAGATTCAGTACTCGATATGTGTACAGGATCCGGTTGCATTATAATAACGCTTGCTCTGGAGAAGAAGCTCGGACGTGCTTTAGGAGCAGATATATCTGAGGCTGCGCTTAAGGTTGCCTCGGGTAACAGGGAAAAGCTTGGGGCAGATGATGTTACATTTGTAAAAAGTAACATTTTCTCTGATATAAATGTTAATGATGATGAATTGTTTGATGTAATAGTGTCGAATCCTCCGTATATTGCTACCGGAGAGATTGAGACACTCACTGAAGAGGTGAGAATTCATGATCCGTATATAGCACTAGACGGATTAGAGGATGGACTGCACTTTTACAGGGAGATAACACAGCAGTCCATGAATTACATTAAGTCAGGCGGATGGCTGCTGTATGAGATTGGCTGCACGCAGGCGCATGATGTCAGTGATATAATGTCAGAATATGGTTATAGTAATATAAAAGTTATAAAAGACCTTGCAGGGCTTGACCGTGTGGTTATGGGTCAGAGATTATAAGAGCCTGCAGAATGGATATTAGATTGAAAAAACAGAGTTTTTTCAATCGCAAGATTTGTGCTTGCACACAAACTTGAGATGCCCGGAAAGACGGGCAGGAATGGAGATTAGTATGGAGATATTTGGAAGATTGGAAGATCTTGTACATCGTTATGAGGATATCACGCTCGAGCTGAGTAATCCTGATGTAGTTAATGATCAGAAGAGATTTCGTGATTTGATGAAAGAGCAGAATGACATTACACCTATTGTTAATGCCTATAATGAATACAAGTCATGCAAGCAGAATATAGAGGATAGTCTTACGATGCTTGACGAGGAGAACGACGAGGAACTTAAGGAGCTTGCCAAGGAAGAGCTTAATGATTCTAAGAAGCGCGCAGAAGAGCTTGAGAATGAGCTTAAGATACTGCTCCTTCCTAAGGACCCTAATGATGATAAGGATATAATCGTTGAGATCCGTGCCGGCGCAGGCGGTGATGAGGCAGCACTTTTTGCTGCGGAGCTTTTCCGCATGTATACTCATTACGCTGAGAGCCGCAGATGGAAGGTTGAGGTTGTCAACTCTGACGAGACCGGTATCGGCGGTATGAAGGAAATTGAATTCATGGTAAAGGGACAGGGTGCATACTCAGTGCTTAAGTATGAGAGCGGCGTTCACCGTGTACAGCGTGTACCTGAGACTGAATCTGGCGGACGTATCCATACATCTACGGCGACTGTAGCGGTTATGCCAGAGGCAGAGGAAGTTGATGTCCAGATTGATGAGAAGGATATCCGTATAGATGTTATGCGTGCTTCAGGTAATGGTGGCCAGTGTGTAAATACAACCGACTCGGCTGTGCGTCTTACTCACTATCCTACAGGAATTGTCATCTACAGCCAGACAGAGAAGTCACAGATTCAGAACAAGGAGAAGGCATTTGCACTCTTAAGGGCGAAGCTGTATGATATGGAATGCCAGAAGGCACATGACGCAGAGGCTGATGCCAGACGAAGCCAGATTGGAACAGGTGACCGTTCTGAGAAGATAAGAACCTACAACTTCCCACAGGGACGAGTTACAGACCACAGAATAGGTCTTACACTTTATAAGCTTGATAAGATTATGGATGGTGACATTCAGGAAATCATTGACGCATGTATTGCGGCTGACCAGGCTGCCAAGCTGGCGAAGATGGGTGAAAACTAAATATTATAATATGATGTAAGAATGTTGAAAGACGGACTTTGATACCGGGTGGTGTTGGGGGACGTCTTTTTATGTTATATAAAGCGGTGGTGTCAGATTTTCCACTCGGTGAGTGGAAAATCTACTTGATTTAAAATTTTTAAAATTTCACTTTACGTACAATTTTAAATTTTATTTTACGAATAATTAGGTTAAAATAGAACATAATTATGGAATAATTAAGTCGTAAACAAGGGAGTGTATATTATGCCGCAAATAATTGCAATTAAAGACTTAAAGAATACATCGGAGATTTATGAGTCAACTATGAGACAGCTTGCCATGTACAGAGATATAGAAATATCTGAGAAGCAAATAGAGGCAGGACAGGTAAAGGATGCCAGAACAGCGCTTAGAGAAACGAGGGCAAAGTATGGCTTATAAATTAAATGTTACAGAACATGCCGATGAATTGCGTGGTAATCTTGTGTATCATTTGATTTATCGCTTGAATAATAAACAGGCTTTGTAAGAGGATGATATCCTGATGCATGACATTGCTAGACCAGCTATATGAGCAGAGAAAGTTTAAGAATATCTCCGCAGCATCTATGCTTTCATATACACAGAAAGAGCTGAGTTATACAATCATTGGCTGAAGCCTTTGAAGCTTCACTCATGACAGTCTCGCCGGTGGCAATTACTCCTGCGGACCCTGCTGCCGTGTATGAGTCTGTTGAAGCACATTCGGACGTGGATGTCAGAAGCAGTATTCCGGCAAGTAAAAAACCCATTTTCTTAAATCTGTAAATTCTCATAATTGGTCACCTCTTTCATAATAATGGCATAATAGAATTGTGTGTTATGTCTGTCTGTTTTCTCTATGCTGTAAGTATAGGCAGCCTACTTCAACTCAAGTTCAAAAAATACAGGAATTACAAATGATAAAAAATATCATCAACTCTCTTTGACATTGACAACAAATAGTATTGAATATAGTATGGTTATATAAAATAACAATGTTATTGTAACGATGTTACTTTAAACATATCGTTTTGATAATGCTGTTTTTAACAAAGCAGCACGTTCATACTTATTGAAAGGGAATACCATATATGAGAAAAGAGGCAGCAGGTGTTACGGAAAAGCTTATAGCGAGCGCAAAGAAGGAATTCCTTGAACATGGTTTTCACGATGCAAGTCTAAGAAGAATATCGTCAGACAGCGGAGTAAGCACCAATTCAATATATACACGCTTCGGAGATAAGAGCGGCCTGTTTACTGCGATTGTAAATGACGCCGCAGACGGACTTATGAAGATATATCTTGACAGTGTCAGCAAAGCGGCAGACTCACATGATGTTGACAAGGCTGTGCATGAAGGCGAGAGAGGAACTTACAGTGTGCTTGAATATGTATATAAGCATTTGGATGAGTTCAGGCTGATATTCTGTCACTCGGAAGGTACAGAGTACGAAGGTTACTTCGATGAGCTTGCACGGATTGAAGAGGAGTATTACCTGGAGTTTGCAAAGCAATATTCAGATGGCAGTCATAAAATCGATGAATTTTTCATCCATGTATATTGCAGAAACGGATGGCAGTATATTTGTGAGCTTATTGAACATGGCAAAAGCTTTGAGCAGGCATGTGAATTCATGGAGAATGTAAGGCTGTTTAACAGTGCGGGCTGGAAGGCTGTATTTGGGATTATGTGATATCAGATATATAAAAGAAGGCAGTAGCAATGCTGCCTAAAAAAATGATAATAGGTTAGGCACAACTAACTTATTGATATATTTTATCAGCACAACAAAAATAATAGTAAAGGAGAGGACTATGAAAACAAAAAAACAAAGCGCGCTGTCAAGACTCATGGACATAGCCGGAGAACATAAATATCTGGTGTATCTGTCATGGATTCTTGCAGTTCTCAGTGCATGGATTGCACTTGTTCCTTTTTATGATGTGTGGCGCATCATAAAGGAAATACTGGAGGTAAAACCTGATTATGCCAACGCAACGCATATAACAGCATATGGATGGAAGGCTGTAGGCTTTGCCCTGCTGGCAATGGCGGCATACATAGCGGCGCTTATGTGCTCACATAAGGCGGCATTCCGTGTGCAGTCCAATATGAGAGTAAGCATGATGGAACATATCATGAAGCTTCCGTTGGGATATGTCGAGTCTCAGGGAACGGGTAAGATACGCAAGGTTGTTAACGATTCAAGTGCGGCAACAGAGACATTTATCGCACATAACCTGCCTGATAAGGCAGTGTCAGCCGCCACACCCGTAGGACTTCTTGTAATGATGATGGTATTTGACTGGAGACTCGGACTTATTAGTCTTATACCGGCGGCTATTGCATTTATACTGATGGGAACACTGATGATGGGACCTAAGATGGCTGAGGATATGAAGCAGTACCAGAATTCGCTTGAAACAATGTCGTCAGAGGCAGTTGAGTATGTACGCGGAATTCCGGTTGTAAAGACATTCGGACAGACCGTATTTTCATTTAAACGCTTTAAGGCGGCGATAGACGATTATGAGAAATGGACACTTGACTATACTAAAAGCATGATGCTTCCTATGATAGGCTTTACAACAGCATCTAACGGAATATTTGCGGCACTGATTATAGCAGCTTATACGCTTGGCGGCAATCAGATAACAACACAGTTTGCACTTAATCTTATTTTCTACATACTTATTACATCAACGCTTACAACAACGTTAATGAAGGTTGCGTATGCAGGCGAGTCACAGATGATTGTTGAGGATGCACTTAACAGAATGGATGGAATATTTGCAGTATCACCGCTTCCACAGTCAGACAAAAAAAGCATTCCGAAGGATTCTTCAATAAGCATTGAAAACGTAACATTTGCGTATGATGAGTCCAAGGATAATGCAATTGACGGAATAACGATGCATGTAAAGGCAGGAGAGCATGTGGCACTGGTAGGTCCGTCCGGAGGCGGTAAGACAACACTTGCCTCGCTTATTGCAAGATTCTGGGATGTTAAGTCGGGAAGCATCAGGCTTGGAGGGGCTGATGTAAAGGATATTGACGCAAAAGAGCTTATGAATCAGGTTTCGTATGTATTTCAGGACAGTAAGCTTCTTAAGATGAGTATCCTTGAAAATGTAAGAATGGGAAGACCGGATGCCGGTGATGATGAGGTTATGAAAGCACTTCAGGCAGCACAGTGCATGGACATAATTGAGAAATTTCCGGATGGCGTCAATACCGTAATAGGTTCAAATGGAATATATGTATCGGGCGGAGAGGCACAGAGACTTTCAATTGCAAGAGCTTTTCTTAAAAATGCACCGGTACTGATACTTGACGAGGCAACAGCATTTGCAGATCCTGATAATGAGAGGCTTGTGCAGAAAGCGTTTGAGAATCTTGCCAAAGATAAGACCGTAATTATGATTGCACACAGACTGTCAACAGTTACAGATGCAGACTGCATATATGTACTTAAAGACGGCAGGATAGCAGAGAGCGGAACACATGATGAGCTTACGGCAAAGAACGCAATATATACACACATGTGGAATGAATATAACAAATCTGTCAACTGGCAGGTGGGAAGGAACGGTGAAAAATCATGACAGAAAAGCTTAAGCATAAATATGCTCTTTCGGATAAGGGCGCTCATGATATGATGCGCGCATTTGCTGCGGTTACAATCGCCAATCTTGTATTGATGCTTCCGGTGGGACTTTTGTATGTGCTTTCTTCATACCTGATTGAAGGAAGCCTGCCGCAGGATAAGAAAATGTTCTTTATCGCCGGTACTGTCGCAGTACTTGTGCTTATAATACTTACAACATTATTCCAGTACAGGTCAACCTTCCTTTCTACATATGTAGAGAGTGGTGTAAGACGAAGAATGCTGGCAGAGAAGCTGAGAAAGCTTCCGTTATCGTTTTTTGGCAAGAAGGATCTTTCTGACCTTACCAACACAATTATGTCAGACTGTGCGCTTATAGAGACAGCAAGCTCACACTGGATTCCTGAACTTGTGGGAGCATTTGCCTCAACGGCAGTAATTGTAATAAGTCTGTTCTTCTTTGAATGGCGTATGGCACTTGCAGCTGTATGGGTTGTCCCGATTGCATTTTTTATAGTTCTTTATTCAAAAAAGGTAATGGATAAGGTACATAATAAGACTATTGAATACAGACTTGCATGTCTTGACGGCATACAGGAGGGGCTTGAGACAATCAGGGATCTGCGTTCCAACAATATGACGGAAGAATATATGTCCGGTCTTAATGTAAAGATTAAAAATGTTGAGAAACATGCGATTGTAGCGGAATTTGCCAATGCGGCATTTGTGTGCTCGGCACAGATGATTCTCAAAATCGGTATCGGAACGGTCTGTGTTGTCGGAGGTTCGCTGCTTGTAAAGGGTGAAATCAGCGTACTTACATTTTTTATGTTCCTTCTTGTTGTTACGAGAATGTATGAACCGTTGCAGATTTCACTCCAGAATCTGTCAGCAATAATAAGCATTAATAAGAACTGTGAGAGAATGGATGAGATACTTTCGCATGATGAGCAGACAGGAAAAGAAATCCTTGATAATAAAGGATATGATATTACTTTTGACCATGTTTCATTTGCGTATAAGAAGGGTGAGCAGATACTGAAGGATGTCAGCTTTACGGCAAAGCAGGGAGAGGTTACGGCGCTTATCGGCCCGTCAGGAGGCGGTAAGACAACGATATCAAGGCTTGCTGCAAGATTCTGGGACAATGACGGAGGCAGGATTACTGTCGGTGGAATGAATGTATCTGAGATTGACCCTGAGAAACTTCTGTCGCTGTATTCAATTGTTTTCCAGGATGTAACACTGTTCAATAACACTGTAATGGAGAATATCCGTATAGGTAAGAAGGATGCAGCTGACGAAGAGGTAATGAATGCGGCAAGACTTGCCAACTGTATTGATTTTGTTGAGAAGCTTCCGGATGGCTGGAATACGATGATAGGTGAGAACGGATCGGAGCTTTCGGGCGGTGAGAGACAGAGAATATCAATTGCAAGAGCATTTCTTAAGAATGCACCAATAATACTTATGGATGAAGCCACAGCATCACTTGATGTAGATAATGAATCGGCAATTCAGGAATCAATATCAAAGCTGATCAGGGATAAGACTGTTCTTATAATTGCGCACCGAATGAGAACTGTAGATGGGGTTGACAGGATAGTTGTTCTTAAAGGTGGAACTGTGGCTGAGCAGGGCACTCCAAAGCAGCTTAAGGCGCAGAACGGAATATACAGACATATGGTGGATATGCAGCTCGCATCGGAGCAGTGGAAATACTGTTAAAAATGCATTATAAATGCCAATAAATATTTGTTTTGGGTATTGTATTTTCTCCGGTTTGACAGTAAGATAGTTAAGTATTCAAAGATTGGAGAAAGATATGAAGAAGAAACAAATCGGAATGCTTATATTTATCGCACTGATTGCGGTACTTTGCATTATATCATTCAGAACACCGGGGACGATTGCAGATTCTGAGAGTTACAGATGTGCGGCTTATTCAACAATATTGTCACTGTTGCCGCCTGTAATAGCAATCGGACTTGCACTTATTACCAAAGAGGTGTATACGTCACTTCTTGCCGGAATTGTAGCCGGCGCACTTCTGTATTCTAATTTTAATGTTGAGCTGATGCTCAACACAATGTTCTTCAATGAGGACGGCGGCATGGTGTACAAGCTTGCTGATTCATGGAATGTCGGAATACTTGTATTCCTCGTTATGCTTGGAATCCTTGTATCAATGCTTAACAAAGCGGGAGGCTCTGCAGCATTTGGCAGATGGGCATCAAAGCATATTAAGACAAGGATTGGGGCACAGATATCTGTAATGCTTCTTGGAGTACTGATATTCGTGGATGACTATTTTAACTGTCTGACAGTCGGAAGTGTCATGAGACCTGTAACGGACAGACATAAGGTTTCAAGAGCGAAGCTTGCGTATATTATTGATGCAACGGCAGCTCCGGTCTGCATTATTGCTCCGATAAGCTCATGGGCGGCAGCAGTAACCTCTTCGGTGCCTGCCGATTCCAATATAAACGGCTTTGCCGTGTTCCTTCAGACAATACCATATAACATGTATGCGATACTTACTCTTGTTATGGTAGTATTTGTAACGGTTATGAGAGTAGATTTCGGCCCGATGAAAAAGCATGAGATGAATGCAATAGCAGGAGATCTGTTCACAACACCGGGAAGACCATATGAAGGTAATGAGGAAGAGATTGTTAATGACAAGGCGCATGTCCTTGACCTCGCACTTCCGGTCGTTGTCCTTATTGCAAGCTGTATTATCGCAATGGTATACACGGGCGGCTTTTTCTCAGGCGCGTCGTTCGTTGATGCGTTTGCGGGAGCCGATGCGTCTGTAGGTCTTGTGCTTGGCGGCGCGGTAACACTTGTGTTTACATTTATCTATTACATGATGCGGGATGTGCTTTCATTTGAAGATTTTACAAAGTGTATTCCGGAAGGTTTCCAGTCAATGATAGCACCGATTCTCATTCTTACAATGGCGTGGACACTCTCGGGAATGACTAATCTGCTCGGTGCCAAGTACTTTGTAGCAGACCTGGTTGCAGGTTCGGCATCGGCAATGCAGGGCTTCCTTCCAATGATTATATTCCTTGTTGCTGCATTTCTTGCATTTGCAACGGGAACTTCATGGGGAACCTTCAGTATACTTATACCGATTGTTGTAGGTGTATTTCCTGAGGGACAGATGATGGTGATATCAATTGCATCATGCCTTGCCGGAGCAGTCTGCGGTGACCACTGTTCACCAATATCGGACACAACGATTATGGCATCAGCCGGCGGACATTGTGAACATGTCAACCATGTTGTTACGCAGCTTCCTTATGTTATTGTAGTTGCAGGTGTATGCCTTGCAGGTTACATGCTGATTGGCATATTTATGGCAATGGGGATGCCGGGAATGTCATGGCTGGCGCTTCCGTTATGCATAGTGCTTCTGCTTGCGGTGCTTATGGTTATAAGAGCTAAGACAGGCGGTAAGGAAGAGATATAGAAGATATAGAATACAAAAATACCGTTCCCGGATCGTCGGATTTATTCTGACTTTTGGAAACGGTATTTTTTAATTTATCTGAAAAGTTCTTTTACCATCGCAGAATCATATACAACCTTAGTCTCGTTCTCGGCTTCGATAAGATAGAGCGCATGTGCTGCAAGTCTTTCTGCTGCCTGTTCAAGGTCACGGATACCGGTTGTGTCTTTGAAAATGTTTATTACCGTATCAAGTGCCTCATCCGTAACAACACATTCATCCTCATGCAGTCCGATACGCTTAAGTATCTTAGGAAGAGCAAACTTGGAAAGAATGGTCTTCTTTTCGTCATGTGTGTAGTCAGGAATATCAATGACTGCAAATCGTGACAGAAGAGGTGAGCTTATCTGATCCTTGAAGTTAGCTGTGGCAATCGGATATACGCCGACGGTAGGAATAAGACATTCCATATAATTATCAGTGAATCCAAGATTATCAAGCAGTGTGAGAAGAACGTCTGCCGGATTGGCCCCATTGCCCTTACCGGCTGTAGCCTTATCAAGCTCATTTATAATGAAGACAAGGTTAGACTCGCCTGCCATATTAAATGCTTCCATGATTATACCCGGCTTTGCATTAGAGTATATTCTTGAACTTCCCGTAAGCTGCTCGGCATCATTGATTGAACTCATGTCGAGAGTTGTCCATGGCAGCTTAAGAATCTTGGCAATAAGGTATGCAATCTGTGACTTACCGGTTCCGGCAGGACCTACAAGAAGAATTCCGTATGCAGGAAGAGTATGTGTACGGTTAATCTGGATAATAGTCTCGATAATGCGCTGCTTTACGCTTTCCATTCCAAATAACTCTTCATCAAGTATACGTCTTGCTTCTACAGGGTCAATAGATTCAAAATAGCTTCCCTTCCACTTAATATTAAGCATGATTGAAAGTGCACGCTGTGCATGGCGGCGTTCCTCAGGAGTAACCTCACTTGAGCGGGCAACTGCAAGGTTGCGGCGTGCCCAGAGGCGGATATTCTCAGGCAGGGTGATTCCGGCACAGTTAAGAAAATCAGAAATGCTTGTTATGCTTGTAAGCTTCATGCTGTCGCCCGACTCGTCATCATCTTCGTCAGATACGGATTCTGCGACTGCACTGCTCTCAAGCAGACGTTCAATCATAAACTGGAGAAAACCATCCTCTGAAGAAAGCTTCTGGCTGTTGTTGAAAGCAACCTCGCGTATTCTGTATACGGCATACCCTTCATCAGTATTGTCGCCTGTAAGCTTAACTTTAATGCGGTTTTCACCAAGCCACTTTATAAGGCTTGTAAAACGTGCGTCAATCCTGAGAATATTGCTTGTGATTACATTATTGTCAATCTGAAACTCAAAAGCTGTCTTCTTGAAAGGGTTGGCGAATATACCGACAGAATTGTGCTCCCACTCCTCCTGTGAATTATCGAGAATAAGAATAGGATTTTCAACAGTAGCAGTACTGCTGTTTGAACTGAATGTTGTGTAGGTGCACTCAAATGTGTCAGATGTCTTTGGTGCACTTTTTGAATCATATACTAGCATGGTGCTGGCTCCTCAAAATGTATTTTCATTATAATATCACATTTTGCAGGAGTTCACAATTTGAACATAAAAAAATCACATTTTGAACATTGACCCTGAAGTGAGATTCAATGTTATTATACCTAAAGTTGAAATTTATGCCAAAGGCAGGGCACTTTACCTTAAGGGCGAAGAACTTGGCTATTGGGACTAAAGCAACTAAATACCAAATTGTAAATTCCCTGCGGATATCGTATAATTAGCATAGCAATTTATGTGAAGCGGTAGTCATGGGGGATTTTTTTGACGGATATTTTACAAATATAACTTTGGAGGTATATATGGGAATATGCAGTGATATGAAAAGAGATATACAAACGGCGCTTGGAGAGATTAAACCGCAGCTTGTGTTCAAAAATGCAACATATCTCAACGTGTTCACCAATGAATTCCTTAAGGGAGATATTGCAGTATCAGACGGTATATTTGCGGGAATAGGCGAATATAGCGGTGAACACGAGATAGATGCATCCGATTATACGATAGTTCCGGGATTTATAGATGGTCACATGCACCTTGAAAGCTCGATAGTTACACCGGCAGAGTATGCGAAGGCTGTCATACATCACGGAACATCGGCGGTCATTGCAGATCCGCATGAGATTGCCAATGTATGCGGCAAAGCCGGAATAGACTATATGATTGAAGCTTCAGACAATCTTCCGGTAGATGTGTATTTTATGGTACCTTCATGTGTGCCGGCAACACAATTTGATGAGACAGGGTACAGAATAGACCACAAAAATGTTAAAAAGTACCTTGATAATGAAAGAGTGCTCGGACTTGCTGAGATGATGAATTATCCGGGAGTTATTACATGTGACAGGGAAGTTATAAAAAAGCTGGCAGCTGCACGCAAAAAAGACACAATTATTGACGGACATGCGCCGGGACTTACAGGAAAGCAGCTTGCGGCATACGTTACAGCGGGAGCAATGTCTGACCATGAGTGCAGTGAGAGTGCAGAAGCAATAGAGAAGATTAGGGCAGGACAGTGGATAATGATCCGCGAAGGAACGGCAGGAAAGAATCTTAAGAAGCTTGTCAGCCTGCTGGATGACAGATATTACAGAAGATGCCTGCTTGTTACGGATGACCGTCATCCGGGAGACCTGAAGATAGAAGGACACATAGACAATATAATAAGAAAAGCAATATCTCTTGGCGCAAAGCCTGAAAATGTATACACGGCAGCTTCATTTAATGCGGCATCATATTTTGGACTTAGGAGAACCGGGGCGATTGCTCCGGGATACAGGGCGGACTTTGTTATTCTCGAGGATAGGAATGAAGTTAAGATAGATTCCGTATATAAGAATGGCGTGAGGATGAGCCAGCACGGAAGGTTAACAAAAGAATGCCGTGCAATGTTTACAAATAAGGCTGAACAGATGAAAAATGTTGATAACTCAGGCATAAAAGATACAGTACATATCGCAAAGCTGACAGCCGGAAGTCTTAAGTCACCATCCGGAGAGGCGAAAGTGATAGGCGTTGTTGAAGGAGAACTTCTGACAACGGACTGTGGGTCAGCCTCAGGAATTAATGTGAAAAAAGATATACTTAAGCTTTGCGTTGCAGAGAGGCATCATGCAACAGGGCATGTCGGAGTGTGTTATGTTAAAGGATATAAGCTCAAAGAAGGGGCTGTTGCAACGAGCATTGCACATGACTCACACAACATAATTGCGGTTGGTGCAAGTGATGATGATATACTTCTTGCAATCAGGACGATAGAACGCATGCATGGCGGAATGGCTGTGGTCAATAACGGCAGGGTGCTGTCAGAACTGGCACTTCCTGTTGCGGGGCTTATGTGTGAGCTTGACGTATCAAAAGCACAGAAAAAACTTGACGGGCTGAAGAGTGCGGCATATGGACTTGGAACAGCTAAAGGCATAGACCCGTTCATGACATTATCATTTATAAGTCTGCCTGTGATACCAAAGCTGCGACTTACGAGTCTTGGCGTTGTGGATGTGGATAAATTCAGTATTACAGGGTAAATTTTCACATTGCAGCTTATATAGTAAAATGTTATTATAATCTTTAGGTTTAAAAATATTTTACAATAGGAGACGTGTGATGGATAATTCAAATGAACCGATTTACGATGCGCGCAAACTTGGAATCCCGAAGATGCTTATTCTCGGAATTCAGCACATGTTTGCAATGTTTGGTGCAACAATTCTTGTACCGATTCTTGTGGCAGGATATTTTAGTGCTGCATGCGGTGAGCCGATAACAAGCGGTCTTACAGTAGCTGTAACACTTTTCTGCGCAGGTGTGGGAACACTTATATTCCACGTATGTTCTAAGTTCGAGGTACCGGCGTTCTTAGGATCATCATTTGCATTCCTTGGAGGTTTCTACACAGTGGCTAACCTTAACACCGGAATGTATGCCGGAATGAGTGCCAATGATAAGGTGGCATATGCATGTGGCGGTATAGTAATTGCAGGACTTCTTTATCTTGTTGTTGCAGTTATATTTAAGCTTGTAGGCGTGAACAGAGTAATGAGATTCCTCCCGCCGGTGGTTACGGGACCTATTATTATCTGTATAGGACTTTCACTTGCACCTTCAGCAATCAGTAATGCATCTACTAACTGGCTTCTTGCAGTAGTTGCACTTGCAGTAATTATCATATTCAACATATGGGGCAGGGGAATGTTTAAGATTATACCAATCCTTATGGGAGTGCTCATATCATATGGATTTGCACTGATTCTGAATGCGTGTGGTGTTACTAATCCGGATGGTTCGGCAATAATTGATTTTACATCGGTTGCCGCAGCAAACTGGGTAGGAATTCCTAAGTTCCAGTTATGCAAGTTCGATATTACGGCAATTCTTGTAATGGCACCTATTGCCATTGCTACAATGATGGAGCATGTTGGAGATATGTCTGCAATATCTGCAACAGTAGGTAAGAACTTTATTGAGGAGCCGGGACTTCACCGCACAATTATGGGTGACGGACTTGCAACAGCATTTGCCGGTGTTATCGGTGGCCCAGCCAATACTACATACGGCGAGAATACAGGTGTCCTTGAGCTGTCTAAGGTATATGATCCGAGAGTAATCAGAATCGCAGCAGTATTTGCGATAGTTCTTTCATTTATACCTAAGTTTTCGTCCATTATCTCAACAATGCCGACAGCAATCATCGGTGGTGTATCATTCATGCTCTATGGTATGATTTCTGCAATCGGTGTGCGTAATGTCGTTGAGAACAGAGTTGACCTTACAAAGTCAAGAAATCTTATAATCGCAGGTGTTATATTTGTATGCGGACTTGGTTTCTCCAGTGGACTTACATTTACAATCGGAGGTACATCAATTACACTTACGGCACTCGCAGTAGCAGCAATCGCAGGTATTCTTCTTAATGCAATCCTTCCGGGCAATGATTACATGTTCGGCAGGAATCCGGAAGGGGACAGAAGCCGCGGTGTATACGTATCAAACAGTGATGACGAAGAAAAGCAGAGTTTTTAATTAGAATAAGAGAGGTTTTTACAATGAGTAATATGGATAATGTAGTTATTTTTAATCATCCGCTGATTCAGCATAAGATTTCTATTCTCAGAGATAAGCATACAGGCACTAATGAGTTCCGTAAGCTTGTAGAAGAGATAGCTATGCTTGAAGGCTTTGAGGCACTTTCAGATCTTCCGGTTAAGGATGTAGAGATTGAGACTCCGATTGAAAAATGCATGACACCTATGATAGCAGGAAGAAAGCTCGCAGTAGTTCCTATTCTTCGTGCGGGTCTTGGAATGGTTGAGGGTATTCTTGCACTTGTTCCGTCAGCAAAGGTTGGTCATATAGGTATGTACCGTGATGAAAAGACGCATGAGCCGCAGGAATATTACTGCAAGCTGCCTGATCCGATTGAGGAGAGAACAATCGTTGTGTGCGATCCTATGCTTGCAACAGGAGGTTCGGCAGTTGATGCAATCGACCAGATTAAGAAGCATGGCGGTAAGAATATCAAGTTCATGTGTATTATAGCAGCACCGGAGGGACTTGAGAGACTTCACAAGGCACATCCTGATATCCAGATTTATGTAGGACATCTTGACAGAGAGCTTAATGAGAATGCATATATCTGTCCGGGTCTTGGAGATGCCGGAGACAGAATCTTCGGTACAAAATAAGATATTTGTCATATATTATAGTATATCTGAATATATGAAAGGTATTACTATATGGCAAGATTTACTAACCAGGCACAGCTGCGTTACGGCAATGCTGTTGCCAATTCTAACATTGCAGTAGGCGAGATACTTGAGGTACTTGCTGCAACCAAGCTCGCTGTCCGTCAGACGTATGGACAGAATGACAGCGTAACTTATATCATAAGTATTGTTAACTCAGGAACAGCGGCAATTAACGGACTTACGATTACGGACAATCTCGGAGCATACCGGTTTAATGCATTAACACTTACACCACTTACGTACATTGAAGGTACGGTCAATTATTATGTTAATGGTACAGCACAGCCTACACCGGCAGTAACTCCGGGACCTCCGCTGACAGTGACAGGAATTAATGTTCCGGCAGGCGGCAATGTAACAGTTGTATATGAAGCGGCTGTTAATGAGTATGCACCTATTGCATCAGGAGCAGAATTGACAAATGCTGCAGTCATAACCGGCGGAGGAATAACACCGATAACAGTATCTGATACAGTAGAAGTTGAGACAGCTCCTCTTCTTACAATTACCAAGTCGGTAAGTCCTGTACCGGTTACTGAAAATGGCACTCTGACATATACATTTCTCATACAGAATATGGGAAATGCGCCGGCAGATGCTGCTACAGGAGTTGTAGTTACAGATTCATTTGATCCTCTCCTCAGCGGACTTGCGGTGTCTTTCAATGGAACTGCATGGACAGAGGCAGTGAATTACACTTATGATGAGACAACGGGATCTTTTACAAGCAATACCGGACAGATTACGGTGCCGGCTGCAACCTACGAACAGGATGCAGCAACAGGAGCATGGGTTGTAAGTCCGGGAGTAAGTACACTTGTTATATCAGGTACGGTCTGAGTAGCTGAATAATAATTATAAGACACTGTGCCGGGATTATATTCCGGTACAGTGAATTGAGGAGTTGAAACATATGCACTTTGGATTTTCTTATGTCGGACTTATATATCTTATAATGCTTTTTGTCCCTAATATAATATGGACAAGCCGCAGACCGGAGAATTATTATAGGTATATTGTAAATGAGAACAAGGTGCTTCTTGCGTTTGAGAGGATAGGACAGGTACTTGTATGCACTTTTATGCTTATATTCAGGGACTTTAATATCGGCAGGCCTGACAGATGGTCTGTATTTCTTATAATCTCATTTGTAATGATGCTGATGTACGAGATTAACTGGGTCAGATATTTCAGGAGCGGTAAGAAAATGCGTGATTTCTATAGAAGCCTTATAGGAATACCGGTAGCAGGTGCGACATTGCCGATACTTGCTTTTATCATGCTTGGAATATACGGCAGGAATCCTTTACTTATCATATCAGCAGTAATCCTTGGAATAGGTCATGTTGGCATTCACTGGCAGCATAAGAGAGAACTTTCAAAAGAGGATGATAATTCTTAACAATTCTTAATATATTTCCCATTTGGTTAAATTAATACTTGAAATAAGCCTCGTATCGTAGTATTCTTATACAAACAAAACATAGTAAATTAGTAGGAAAGGTATGATATGAGAAAAGAATTAAAAAACAAAGCATTTATTTTATTGACTTTGGCAGCAATTGCAGCATCAGTTTTTATGTCGGGATGTTCACGGCAGAATACGAATACGGGCAGCAGTGCGATAGAAAGCGGCACACAGGCAGTTACATTTACCGATGCTCTCGGAAGAAGTGTAACGGTCAGATCGGCTGACAGGGTTGCATCACTTCTTGGGAGCTTCTCAGAGGTGTGGACGCTTGCAGGAGGAAAGCTTGTGGCATCAGTTGATGATGCATGGAACAGCTTTGACCTCGGACTTCCGGATGACGCTGTTAAGCTTGGTGCGATACTTGAGCCTAATACGGAGCTTCTTATTGCATCAAGACCTGATTTTGTAATAGCAAGCTCTAATACAGAACCTGATGTGGCTATGCGCGGGACACTTGAAAATGCGGGAATAACAGTAGCATATTTTGATATTAATAATTTTGATGATTATCTTAATATGCTTAATATATGTACTGATATAACAGGACGCAAGGACCTGTATGAGAAGAACGGCACTTCTGTCAGGGATGAGATTGAAAGAGCAAAGGCACGCATTGACGGCAGCAGCCCTAAGGTACTTCTATTAAGGGCGGCATCCAAGAATGTCAAGGTTAAGGGCAGCGATGATACGGTTGGAGGATCAGTACTCAAAGATCTTGGCTGTATTAATATTGCAGACAGTGACAAATCACTTATAGATGACTTAAGCCTCGAAGCAATCGTTAAAGCAGATCCTGACTATATATTTGTAATGGTACAGGGAAGTAATGTTGATGCGGCACTTAAGAATGTTGACACTATGCTTAAGGACAGCCCTGCATGGAGCAGCCTGACTGCAGTTAAGAATAACAGATATTATGTACTTGATAAAGCATTGTATACTCTTAAGCCTAATGCAAGATGGGGAGAGTCGTATACAAAGATGGCAGATATTCTCTATCCGCAGAAGCAGGAATGAAAATGGAGGGCTGATATGGGTTATTTTCCGTTTTTTGTAGAACTGAAGGATACGCCGGGGCTGATTGTCGGTGCAGGAAGGGTAGGGCTTCACAAGATAAAGAAGCTTATAGATTACGGGCCGCAGCTTACTGTTGTGGCTAAGGAATTTGACAGCAGAGTGAAGGAGATTCAGGGGATTGTCTGTGAGCAGAGAGAGTTCACGGATTCGGATATCGAAGGCAAAAGCTTTGTTATAGCTGCAACACAGGATGAGCAGCTTAATGCGCATATATATAAGCTGTGCAGCGAAAGGCATATTCCTGTAAATGTGGTTGATTATAAGGACAAATGCAGCTTTATATTTCCGTCTGTAATAAGAAAGGGAAATCTTAATATCGGCATATCATCAGGTGGTGCAAGCCCGGCGATGACAATGCTGCTTGCAGACCGGATAACGGATATTATTCCTGACAATATAGAAGGCATACTTGATTATCTTGAAGAAATACGACCAAAGGCAAAAGAACTTATAGAGGATGATGCACGAAGAAGCCGCTTCCTTGCTTATATGGCAGAACTTACACTTAAGGAAAACAGAGTGCCTGATGAGGAAGAGACAAAACACTGTCTTGAAAAATATTATAAATAATTTTAAATAAATTTACTAATCCTATTGAAATACTATGAATAGTAGTGTATTATAAGGAAAGTAAATCCAGCAAATATCCATTTAATGGTTTTTAGAAAAGAGGTCAGGTATGGCAAAGGTTGCAAAACAATTAACAGAACTGATAGGCGCAACACCAATATTACAGCTTTGTAACTATGAAGAAGAGCATGGAATTAATGCCAATATTCTTGCAAAGCTTGAGTACTTCAATCCACTCGGAAGCGTCAAGGACAGAGTCGCGATGGCGATGATTGAAGATGGAATTAAGCAGGGAAATATTAATAAAGATACAGTTATCATAGAGCCGACAAGCGGTAATACCGGAATAGGACTTGCAGGAGTATGTGCAGCCAAGAAGCTCAGGCTTATACTTACAATGCCGGACACGATGAGTGTTGAGAGAAGAAAGATTGTTATGGCACTTGGAGCAGAGATTGTTCTTACACAGGGAAGGCTTGGAATGAGAGGAGCAATCGCCAAGGCAGATGAACTCAAAGAAAAGTATGGCAATGCATTCATACCACAGCAGTTTGAGAATCCGTCCAATCCGGAGATTCACAGACTTACAACAGCAAAAGAGATTATGGATGATATGGATGGTAATGTTGATATATTCATAGCATCGGTGGGAACAGGTGGAACAATTACCGGAACGGCACAGGGAATCAAAGCTGTGAAGCCGGATGCTAAGATAATAGCTGTTGAGCCTTCGGGCTCACCGGTATTGTCAGGAGGACAGCCGGGACCGCATAAGATTCAGGGAATAGGAGCAGGCTTCATTCCCAAAGTAATGGATATGAGTCTTGTTGATGAGATAGTTACGGTAAGTAACGAAGATGCATTTGCCGCGGCAAGAGACGTAGCCAAGTCAGACGGACTTCTGGTAGGTATATCATCCGGTGCAGTAATCCATGCTGCAGCACAGATTGCGGCAAGACCTGAGAACGAAGGTAAGAATATAGTTATTCTGCTGCCGGATACAGGGGAGAGATATCTGTCAACATCGCTGTTTGAATTTTAAGAGCGCATGATTAATATATGTAATCCGTGCAGACGTTGACGATTTGCATATTGCAAGACGGGCACGCTCCCGCTGCGATGCACCCGGCTTGCAACACACAAATCATCAACTGTTCGCTGGAACATGAAATCATATTTAATCATGCGACACCAAAATATGTAACCTGTTTAATGAGTGCATCTAAAGCAATTTATACAGCATTGTTCTAAATTAGTGTTCCGAATGTCAGCTTTGCAAAGCGTGATATTGATACAATAGTTTACAGAAAGGAGCCGGATTAGCCGGGACATACCATGAAAAAGAATATCAGATGCCTCCTGGTGATGGGGCTTGCTATGACACTTACAGCCGGAATGTACGGATGCAAAAGTTCAGATAAGACGCTTACGATAACGAATGTATCGTATGATGCAACAAGAGATTTTTATGAAGAATACAATAACCTGTTTGAAGCTTATTATGAGAGCAGATACAACGAGCCTGTAGAGGTAATCCAGTCACATGGAGGCTCGGGAAGTCAGGCAAGATCGGTAGTCGAAGGCTGTAATGCAGATGTTGTGACACTTGCACTTGAGCATGACATATCACTTATAGAGAATACGGGACTTATAGATACAGGCTGGGAAGATGAATATGAGAATACATCTTCGCCATATACATCTACGATAGTATTTCTTGTAAGAAAGGGTAACCCCAAAGGAATACATGACTGGAACGACCTGGTAAAAGACGGCGTTGAGATAATAACGCCTGACCCTAAGAGCAGCGGTGGTGCGTGCTGGAACTTCCTTGCAGCATTAAGCTATGCACAGGTTAATTACAAAGATACCGGGATGCAGGAACAATTCTTAAAGAAGCTTTATTCCAATGTATCGGTGCTTGATTCGGGTGCAAGAGGTTCAGCAACAACATTTGTTGAGAACAACAAGGGAGATGTGCTGATAGCATGGGAGAATGAAGCTATGGCAACGGTTGAGAATTACGCCGGAGAGTATGAGATAGTTAATCCTTCGGTAAGTATAACGGCGCAGCCAAGCGTGGCGGTAGTAGATGACAATGTGAGAATGAACCACAGTGAGAATGCGGCGGCTGAGTATCTCGGATATCTTTATTCGGATGAGGCGCAGAGACTTGCAGCACAATACGGCTACAGACCGTATAACAAAAATATACTTAATGAATTCACGGATAAGTTTGACATTACGATAAGATGTACATCTATCGAAGATTTTGGCGGATGGAAGGAAGCTTACAGAAAGTATTTCGATGACGGAGCACTTTTTGACAGGATATATAACAGTTAACAGACCGGTAATCCGGTATAAGCCAATGGAGATAACTGATTGGGGAAAGCTATGGAAAATGCTATTGAACAACAGAAAGTAAAATTTAATAAGAGTAAGAAGACAAGAGTCATTCCGGGCTTCAGGCTTACAATGGGAATTACGGTTACGATGCTTTCGCTGATAGTTCTTATCCCACTCGCGTCAGTTATGGTATATTCGCTTAAGATATCACCTTCAGAGTTCATAGAGCTTGTGACAAAGCCTAATGTGCTTTATGCATTTGCAACGAGTATAGGCTGCTCATTCATAGCTGCAGTGATTAATGTAATATTCGGAGTGATACTTGCATGGACACTTGTCAAATATGAATTTCCGGGGAAGAGGCTGCTTGACGGTTTTATCGAGCTTCCGTTTGCACTTCCTACAGCAGTTGCAGGCATAACACTTTCCAAGATGTATTCTGATACGGGAATGCTCGGGGCACCGCTTGCTAAGCTTGGAATAAAGGTAAGTTATACGCATCTTGGAATTATAATCGCACTTGTATTTGTAGGAATACCGTTTGTAGTGCGCAACGTACAGCCGGTGCTCGAAAAGCTTGACGGGCAGTATGAGGAAGCAGCATACATACTGGGAGCTTCACCGTCAAAGACATTTTTCAAGGTAATACTTCCGGAGTTAAGACCATCAATCCTTACAGGCTTCGGGCTTGCATTTGCAAGAGGAATCGGTGAGTACGGAAGTGTCATATACATATCCGGCAACAGTGCCAAGGAGCATACGCAGGTTATATCCTACGTAATAATGCAGAAGCTGAGTTATATAGATTACGCATCAGCGACAACGATAGCACTTATAATGCTGATAATATCATTTGTGCTGCTGTTTGCAATTAACATAATACAGATGAAACAGTCAAAGAGAACGAATATGCTTTAAGGTAGGATTGGTCATGAGCGAACTTGAGAGATTTGAGAAGAGAAAAAAGATAACTAAATATGTAATGATTACACTGAGTGTACTGTTCGTGTCCGTCATGCTTGTACTGCCGCTTGTATCAATAGTGACAAGCTCGCTTAAGGAAGGCCTTGGATTCTATATAGAATCGGTTACAACATCATATGTCTTAAGCGCACTTAAGGTAACACTTATTGCAACAGTGATTGCAGTCGCAATCAATACGTTTTTCGGAATATGTGCCGCGTGGCTTCTTACCAAGTTTTCTTTCAAAGGAAAGCAGGTGCTTGCGACACTTATAGATATTCCTTTTTCAATATCTCCGGTTATAGTAGGACTTGCGTTCCTTATGACATTCGGAAGGCTGGGGTGGTTCTATCCGGTGATAAGATGGTTTAACAGCGCGTTTGGAACTAACGTAAGAATCGCATTTGCAATACCCGGTGTGGTGCTTGCAACAATATTCGTAACATTCCCGTTTGTATCGAGAGAGATAATACCGGTGCTTAATGCACAGGGCAAGGACGAGGAAGAGGCTGCTGCACTTATGGGAGCCGGTGGGCTTAAGATATTCTTTAAGATAACATTTCCACAGATAAAATGGGCACTTATATACGGAATAATCCTCTGTACATCACGTGCGCTGGGAGAGTTCGGTGCAGTTAATGCGCTTTCCAAGACAAGGGGCGAGACATTTACACTGCCGCTTGAGATTGATGCACTTTATATGTCGGGAACACAGAGTTCAATTACGTCTGCATTTGCAGCATCTTCGATATTAGTAGTAATCGCAGTTGTGGTGCTGGTTTTAAGAAATATATTCGAGTACAGGGCCAAGCACACACGATAAGCACTGGCGGAAGGGAGTAAGGATATGTACGTTGAAATGAAAAATATCTACAAGCAGTATGGCGATTTCAGGGCATCAGACAATGTGAGCTTTGGAATTGAAAAGGGCAGGCTGGTTGCACTGCTTGGACCGTCAGGAAGCGGTAAGACTACACTGCTGCGTATGATAGCGGGACTTGAGACACCGAATGCAGGAGATATCTACATAGACGGACGCAGGGTTAATGACATACCGGCATCAAAGAGAGGCATTGGCTTCGTATTCCAGAGCTATGCACTGTTCAGATACATGACAGTGTATGATAATGTGGCATTCGGACTTGAGCTTCAGAAGGTGCCTAAGGCAGAGATAAAGAGGAGAGTTACAGAGCTGCTTGAGATTACCGGACTTTCAGGAATGGAGAAAAGATATCCTAATCAGCTGTCAGGAGGGCAGAGACAGCGAGTTGCATTTGCAAGGGCACTGGCGCCTAATCCACAGGTACTGCTGCTTGATGAACCGTTTGCGGCGATAGATGCCAAGGTAAGAAGTGAGCTGAGGCTGTGGCTCAGAAGCATGGTTACGAAGCTTGGAATTACAAGTATATTCGTTACACATGATCAGGATGAGGCTGTAGAGGTTGCTGATGAGATTATCATTACTAACCATGGACATATAGAACAGATGGGAACGCCGGCAGAGATTTACAAATCACCGGACACACCGTTTGTTGCACAGTTTATCGGGAGACCGTCATCAATTGAGGCATACGATACACTCAATGGCTTTGACAGGATTGAGGGAGCAAAAAAGGCTGTCGTAAGACCTGAATTTGTTAAGATATCGAAGCTTGGAAAGCTCGACAGATATATGAGTGCCGCAGAGGAAGGAATTGTTGAGGACGTAGTGTTCAGAGGCAACCGCCTTGATGTGACGGTAGACATACATGGAATTAAGATTATCGGTGAGTGGTCACTTGAGAAGGATTCGCTTGAGATAGGCGAGAAGGTAAATGTGCTCATATACAGGCTTTATGTTATGGGAGAGAGCAGGGCATACCTGTGTGAGAATAAGGAAATGCAGGAAGACGATATTTTCTATATCTGATTATAAAACGATGGGAGAGAGTGCCATGCAGATTAATGAAACTAAGACAATTGAAACTGACATACTTATAATCGGAGGAGGAACGGCAGGCTGTTACGCAGCACTTACAATTGCAGAACAGTCGGATTATTCGGTTGTCATTGCGGAAAAAGCCAACATAAAGCGAAGCGGATGTCTTGCGGCAGGTGTCAATGCGATAAATGCTTACATAGTTGAAGGAAGAAAACCGGAGGATTATGTTGATTATGCAAAGAAGGATGCAGACGGAATAGTAAGAGAGGATCTTCTTCTTACGATGTCGCAGGGGCTTAACAGAGTTACTGAGAAGATGGAGAAGCTTGGGCTTGTAATTCTTAAGGATGAAAATGGCAGATATGTTGCAAGAGGTAACCGCAACATTAAGATAAACGGAGAGAATATCAAGCCAATCCTTGCGGATGCCGTATATGCGCTTCCTAATGTGACTGTAATAAACAGAATAGATATTACTGATTATATAGTTGAAAATAACACTATTCTCGGAGCTTACGGATTCAGCATTGATGAACCGGGAACAGCTTACAGAATACTTGCAAAGAAGGTCCTTTGTGCAACCGGAGGTGCGGCAGGTCTTTACAGGCCTAACAATCCGGGATTTTCAAGACATAAGATGTGGTATCCGCCGTTTAACACGGGGGCAGGATATGCGATGGGCATTAATGCAGGCGCAGAGATGACAACATTTGAGATGAGATTCATTGCTCTCAGATGTAAGGATACGATAGCTCCTACGGGAACTATAGCTCAGGGCGTCGGTGCCAAGCAGGTGAATTCCAAGGGTGACGTATACGAGACAAAATACGGTCTTACAACATCACAGCGTGTATACGGAACTGTAATGGAGAATATAGAGGGACGCGGACCTTGTTATCTTAGAACTGAAGGTATCACACCACAGCAGGATGAATCGCTTAAGAAAGCATATCTTAACATGGCACCTGGCCAGACGCTTAAGTGGCTTGAGTCAGGTAAGAATCCAAGTGAGCAGAATGTTGAGATAGAAGGAACAGAGCCATATGTAGTCGGAGGCCATACTGCAAGCGGTTACTGGGTAGATACATACAGACGCACGACAATACATAATCTGTTTGCCGCAGGCGATGTTGCCGGAGGATGTCCTCAGAAATATGTAACAGGTGCGATGGTTGAAGGCGAGATAGCTGCGAAGACTATGGTTGAGGAGCTGGACATGGCCGCAGGCGATTGTGCAGACAGTTGTGTAAGCACTGAGGATGCCAGGGAGAGAACCGACAGCGGATTTGCGGATAAGGTAGCTGAATATAATGCAATCCTCGGACGCAGCGAAGGCATGTACAGCACAGAACAGCTTGAGGATGCAATGCAGAAGGTCATGGATACATATGCCGGGGGTATAGGAAGCCATTACCAGTTCAATGAAAAGCAGCTTGAGCTGGCAAAGGAAAAGATTGAGCATATCCGGAAGCTGGCTGATGGCGTAAGTGCAGAGGATTACCATGAGCTGATGTTTGCATATGAGCTGAAAGAAAGACTTACGGTCTGCCTGTCACTGATAGCGCATCTGGCAGCAAGAAAAGAGACAAGATGGCACAGTTTTGATGAGAATCTTGATTATCCTGAAAAGAGTGATGAATGGCTCAAATATGTTAATTCTAAAAAAGTTGACGGCCACATTCAGATAATAGAGAGAAAACTTGTTGGAAGAGGTGAGATATATGAGCATAGCAATTGATAAGGTAAAATGCAGAGGCTGCGGAAAATGTACTGAAGTCTGTCCGGGCAGCCTGATAAAAAAGGATGCTGACGGCAAGGCATATATCAGATACCCGAGAGACTGCTGGGGCTGTTGCTCATGTATTAAGGAATGCCACTTTGATGCGATAGGTCTCTATCTTGGAGCTGATATGGGAGGAATGGGAAGTGTCATGACAGTTAATTCCAAGGGACAGTTCCTTAACTGGAATATCCATAAGACAGACGGAAGCACAGAGACAATAGTTATTGATAAGAAAGAATCTAATAAATATTAAATTATACTTCGCAGGGAGGAATTATTAATGGAAAAGTTATCACATTTGGATCAGCTGGAGGCAGAGGCAATATACATAATCCGTGAAGTTGCGGCAGAGTGTGAAAAGCCTGTAATGCTCTATTCAATCGGAAAGGACAGCTCAGTAATGCTTCATCTTGCAATGAAGGCATTCTATCCTGAGAAACCGCCATTCCCATTCTTACATGTTAATACAACATGGAAGTTCAAGGAGATGATAAAGTTCCGCGATGAGCAGGCTAAGAAGCTTGGCATAGAGATGCTTGAGTATATCAACGAAGACGGAGTTAAGCAGGGAATAAATCCTTTTGACCACGGCTCAGCATATACCGACATCATGAAGACACAGGCATTGAAGCAGGCACTTAATAAGTATGGCTTCACGGCAGCATTCGGCGGTGGACGAAGAGATGAGGAGAAGTCAAGAGCCAAGGAGCGAATCTTCTCGTTCCGTAACGAGAATCATGCGTGGGATCCTAAGAATCAGAGACCTGAGATGTGGAAGCTCTACAATTCAAAGATTCACAAGGGTGAGAGCATAAGAGTATTTCCTATCTCTAATTGGACTGAGACAGACATCTGGCAGTATATAAAGAGGGAGAATATAGAGATAGTACCTCTCTATTTTGCAGATGTAAGACCGGTTGTATACCGTGACGGTAATATTATCATGGTTGATGATGACAGAATGAAGTTAAGGCCGGACGAAAAGATTGAGATGAAGAGTGTAAGATTCCGTACGCTCGGATGCTATCCGCTTACAGGCGGCGTTGAGTCAACAGCCAGGACACTTGATGAGATTATAGACGAGACACTTTCTGCAGTATCATCTGAGAGAACTACAAGAGTTATTGATAATGAGGCGGCAGGCAGCATGGAGAGAAGAAAAAGGGAGGGTTATTTCTAGGATGAGAAGCTTATTAAAATTTATAACATGCGGAAGCGTGGATGACGGCAAGTCAACACTTATCGGACATATTTTGTATGATTCAAAGCTTTTATATGCAGATCAGGAGAAGGCACTGGAGCTTGACAGTAAGGTCGGAAGCCGTGGCGGTGCAATAGATTATTCACTCCTTCTTGACGGACTTATGGCTGAGAGAGAGCAGGGAATTACAATTGACGTAGCTTACAGATATTTCACAACAGATAACAGAAGCTTTATCGTTGCTGATACTCCGGGACATGAGGAGTACACACGTAACATGGCTGTAGGCGCTTCATTTGCAGACCTCGCGGTAATCCTTATTGATGCCAAGCAGGGTGTTCTCGTTCAGACAAGAAGACATGCAAGAATATGTGCACTTATGGGTATTAAGTATTTTGTATTCGCGGTTAATAAGATGGATCTTGTCGGATATGATGAGAACAGATTCAATGAGATTAAAAAACAGGTTGAAGAGCTTGCAGATGAACTTAAGCTTGAGAGCATCTACATTATTCCAGTATCGGCTACAGAAGGTGACAACGTAACAACGAAGTCAGAGAACATACCTTGGTATAAGGGAGAGGCGCTTCTTCCATATCTTGAGAATATCGATGTTACCGAGAAGAAGCAGGAAGAGGGCTTCTATATGCCTGTACAGAGAGTATGCCGTCCTGACCATACATACAGAGGCTTCCAGGGGCAGATTGAATCAGGAGAGATTAAGACAGGTGATGAGATTATAACACTTCCAAGCAATGAGCGCGCTCATGTTAAGAGCATTCTTGTAGGTGACAGGGACTCAGACCATGCATTCATGGGTCAGCCTGTTACAATCCAGCTCGACAGGGAAGTGGATGTATCAAGAGGCTGTGTGCTTGCTGCGGGTAATAAGCTTCCTATAAGCAAATCATTTACAGCTACAATCCTGTGGATGGATGACAAGGAGCTTACACCGGGAACAGACTACATCGTAAAGCTCGGTACTAAGCAGATGCCTGCAATTCTTAAGAATATCCAGTATAAGATTGATGTTAATACAGGCGCATATATTCCTGCCAATAGCCTTAAGAAGAATGAGATAGCAGTATGTGATATCTCTCTTCAGGAAGAAATTGTACTTGATGAGTTCAAGAAGCATAAGACACTCGGAGAGCTTATACTTATAGACAGAATTACCAACATGACATCAGCATGTGGCGTAGTCGAGAAGCCTTCTGTAGATGACAGCAGGGATCTTAAGACTGCATTTGTATATGGTTCGCTTAAGGCAAACGGTGATATCTTTGAGGAGTTCTACTACAATCTTGACAGTATGACAATCAACAAGATAAGACCTTCAGGAAGAACATATACGGTTGGTGACGAGATTCCTGTTAATGGTGAGAGCTACAGCTATCCTGACAGCTTTGACGTTGTTGTGCTCCGTGACAAGGTTGCCGTTAAGGTTCGTGACCGTAAAGTTGAGAGTATCGGAGAGCTTGCGGATTACAAGTATTCAGGAGTACCTGTGATTAACGGACGAGGCTTTGCGGTTAAAGTTAATGATGAAGCTTCATATGCTGCATTCGCAGAGGAGCTTGCACAGCAGAAGGACAGCATAAGCAGCGGGTTCTTCAATAAGTGGCTCACATTTGAGACATACAGAAAGATAGTATTTAAGGACGAAATCTGGAACTAAGTGTGTGTTGCCTTCTTCCGGCTGTGTGGCGGAGAATGAAGCTGCAAGAAGTCTTAAAAATGGCGGTAATGCTGACAGACCGAAGAAGGTGACAGAATGACAGAACATATACACAGATGAATGGTATATACCGCAATGTCGAAAGTGTTGTTATATAGTGTGCTGATTCCATGCAGGAAGAGAAGGATGGGGATTATTACGTGAAAAGGTAATAAGTCCCCTCTTCGTCGTGAAGTTCGCGGCATTGTGCGTGGAATACGTCTTCAAGTATGTGGCTTTCTATGCAGCCGGCGGGAGTGCCGCCGAATACAATCTCAGAATTATTCATTACAATTATCTTATCAGATATGGACAGTGCTTTTGATATATCGTGGAGGACGAGCAGAATCGTCTTCCCTTTTTCTTTCAGCTCTAGAATCATATTATAAAATATGCGCTGCCCTTCAATATCAAGGTATGTTGTAGGTTCATCAAGAATGATGGTGTCACAGTCCTGCGCCAGTATCATTGCAAAGAACACGCGCTGCCTGATTCCACCTGACAGTGTATTGGCATACATATCTTTGTACTTATCTATCCCTGTAAAATGCATAACTTCATCTACAATCCTGATATCCTCGGCTGACTTTTTGCGTGCAAATCCCAGATGAGGGAAGCGCCCGTGCTCAACAAGAGTCTTTACCGGGAGAGCAGGAATTATCTGCCTTATCTGTGGAAGAAATGCGATAAGCCGGGCGCGTTCTTTGTATGAAAGCTTCAATATATCAGTGTTATCAAGTAGTATTCTTCCGCCTGTTACGTCTGAGCTTCCGTTTATTGATGATATGAGCGTTGTCTTGCCGCAGCCGTTAGGACCGAGAATTGTCGTTATGCACCCTGTAGGAATCTGTTCGGTGATTCTGTGTAATATCTCTTCGTGCCTGTATGATACATTCAGATTGTCGAATCTAAGCATTTACTCTACGGCCTCCTTTCCTGCGCAAAAGCAGATATAAAAAGAACGGACCGCCGACAAAGGACATGATTATTCCTGCCGGAAGTTCATAAGGAGCAGCGATTACGCGGCCTGCCAGGTCACACAGAATAACAAATACTGCGCCGAGAAGCGCACTGCATGGCAGCAGTATGCGCGCATCATTGCCGAACAGCCTGCGTCCGATGTGCGGTACAATAAGACCTACAAAGCTGAGAAGCCCTGCATAGCTTACAACACAGCCTGCCATGATACTTGAGAGCGTAAGCAGGATAAAACGTGTTACTGTAACATTAAGTCCAAGAGAACGTGCAATGTCTTCTCCCAGATTGAGAATATTGATGGCACGTCCAAAAAACATAGCTATTATTACCGCTGCAATAATTCCTATTGCGGGAAGCCTTATGGCACGGGCTGTAACACCGTTAAGCGTGCCTATCATAAAAGTTGTAATATTAAGAGTTATCTCGTTATCAATAAGCTTTATTGTATTAATTCCCGCGCCGAGAAGGGAGGATATAGTTATACCTGCAAGAATAATGGTTGTTCTCGACTGGTCGCCCATGTATGCAATCGCAAATACAAGAAGTGTCGTTATAAGTGCTCCGGCAAATGCAAATACGGAAGAATAGGCTGCGCTTCCATGCATGATAAGAAGTCCGGCCATGACGGCAAAGCCCGCACCTGAATTCACACCTATTGTATTAGGGCTTGCAAGTGAGTTATTCATAACACTCTGAAGGATTACGCCTGCACACGAAAGCCCCATTCCCGCAAGAAGAGCTGCAAACATGCGTGGCAGCCTTATGCCGTATATAAGAACGGAAGCAACAGAAGATGCATCGCGTCCGGTCAGGCACGATATAACCTCACCCGGCTCAAGCCTTACACTTCCAAGGAGAATACTCAGGAACATAGATATAAGCAGAATAAAAATCAGCAAAATAAATATAGATAGCTTTTTGTATTTTGTATTAAATATCATGTGAAATATATCCTTTCAAACTGCATTTTATCATATAAAAAAGCATAGCACAAGAAGACCGTAATAAAAAAATATTACCCTCAAACGCCCTGTTTATGCTAATTCATACTAAAATAATATAAATTATATGAATTTGTAGTTGACAATTGGAAAAATAAGTGTATTATATTTATCATAGTAATTTGATAGGATTTATATAAAAAGGGGCATCACATGAGATTTAATACTGCATTACTGCATGGTGACTTCAGAGGAGATAAGGCAACGGGAGCCACGCTTACTCCTATATATCAGTCAAGTGCATTTGAACATGATTCAGCAGTCAAGCTGGAGAAAATATTTCATAATCAGGCTCCGGGATTCTCATATACGAGAATAAGCAACCCGACAGTTGATGCATTCGAGAAGAGAATGACGGCATTGGAGGGAGGCATTGCCAGCGTGGCATGTGCGTCAGGTATGGCAGCCCTGTATAATGCGTTTTGCAATATATTAAGAGCCGGCGATGAGATAGTATCAAGTGCCAGCCTGTATGGCGGAAGCATTGATCTGTTCAGAGATCTTGAAAGCTTTGGAATAACAACAAGATACGTTGAGAATAACAATCTTGAGGAATTCAGGGCAGCAACGAATGAGCATACAAGGCTTTATTTTGCGGAGACGATAGGTAATCCAAGACTTGATGTTACTGATATAGAAGCACTTGCCAAGCTTGCACATGATAACGGTGTGCCGCTTATTATGGATAATACCGTTGCGACGGCATATCTGGTACAGCCTCTTAAGCTTGGTGCCGATGTGGTAGTCAATTCAACATCCAAGTATATCAATGCAAACAGCAGCGCGATATCAGGTGTGATTACCGATGCGGGAAGATTCAAGTGGGATGAAGACAGATATCCGGGAATGAAGGAATTTAAGAAGTTTGGTTCATTTGCATATACGGCGAAGCTTCGTAACGGATTATTCAGGAATACAGGTGCATGTCTGTCACCGCAGAACGCATTCTACAACAGTCTGGGAATGGAGACTCTGGGACTTCGAATGGAGCGTGTTTGCAGCAATGCGGCAAAGCTTGCACAGTTCTTTACTGAGAATTATAAGGATATAACAGTTAATTACCCCGGACTTACAGACAGCAGATGGCATGATATAGCAGCAAAGCAGTTTGGTGATAACGGTTACGGCGGAATAATCACGATAAGGACAGGAAGTAAGGAAAAAGCGTTCGGTATAATAGATGCGCTTAAGCTTCCACTGATAGTTTCCAATATCGGCGATACAAAGACACTTGTAATCCATCCTGAATCGACGCTTAACGTACACAGCAGTGAAGAGGAGAAGAAGACAGCAGGCGTATTTGATGACCTGATAAGAATAAGTGTCGGCATCGAGGATATCGAAGATTTGATTGAGGATTTCAGACAGGCAGTTGATTCAGTTGAGAATCTGTAGAATACAGAACAAATCCGGTACAACATATTAATATTTATGACATGGAGGATACAACAATGGCTAACATTGATTATGCAGCATTAAAAAAAGGCGGTTTCATGAGACAGAAGCAGAAAGGCTATTTCTCTCTGAGACTTCAGACTGTCGGAGGTAATCTTACTGCGGAGAATATAAAGACTGTTGCAGAAGTAGCAGAAAAATATGGCAAGGGCTATATTCACATGACATCAAGACAGGGCATTGAGATTCCTTTCATTAATTTTAAGGATATTGAAGAGGTTCGCAGCAAGCTTGCAGACGGAGGTGTTAATCCGGGAGTATGCGGTCCGAGAGTAAGAACCATAACAGCATGTCAGGGACGTGAGATCTGTCCGAGTGGCTGTATTGATACATATGAGCTTGCCAAGAAGCTTGATGAGCATTATTTCGGAAGGGAGCTTCCGCATAAGTTCAAGTTCGGTGTTACAGGATGTCAGAATAACTGCCTTAAGGCTGAGGAGAATGATATCGGTATCAAGGGTGGAATGGAAGTAAACTGGGTCTCAGACAAATGTATCAACTGCGGTGTGTGTGAAAAGGCATGCCGTGAGCAGGCAATAACATTTACAGGAAGCGAGATAATTCTGGATAAGTCAAAGTGCAATAACTGTGGACGCTGTGCTAAGGCATGTCCTACAGATGCATGGGATACTGAGAGCGGATTCATCGTATCGTTCGGTGGTCTGTTTGGTAACAGAATTTACAAGGGTGAGCAGCTTCTTCCTATGATTAAGGATGAAGAGACACTTTTCAGGGTAACAGATGCAGCAATCGGATTCTTTGAGGAGAATGCTAATCCGGGTGAGAGATTCAGACTCCTTCTCCAGCGTGTGGGTGAAGATGAATTCAGAAAGAGAATACAGGCAGCATACGAAGGAAAGTAATCTGAAAAGCTGTGCATATACACAGGCTTGTATGCCGGAAAAGGCAGGAAAGGAGAATATATGGAAATAGCAGGAATTAAGATAGATGATCAGGTGGATATAACAGATAAGGTATGCCCGCTTACATTTGTAAAGGCAAAGGTTGCTCTTGATGAGCTTGAGGACGGCGAGGTTATTGCAATCCGAATGAATGACGGCGAGCCGGTACAGAATGTTCCGAGAAGCATTAAGGAAGAGGGACATCAGATACTTAAGCTGGTTAATAATGAGGATGGCACATATAATCTGATAGTTAAAAAGGTTGATGACGAAGCATAAGAGAGGTACATATGGCAGCTAGAGTAAGTAAAGCAGATTTTGATGATAAGGTGCTCGGAAGCTCACTTCCGGTTCTGGTTGATTTTTATTCAGACAGTTGTGTGCCATGCAAGAGAATGTCTCCTGTAGTAGGTGATGTTGAGGATGAGAGAGAAGGCAGCCTGTCAGTGTATAAAGTCAATATTAATTTTGATACAGAGCTTGCAGAACAGTATGACGTACAGTCAGTTCCTACACTGCTGCTGTTTAAGGGCGGGGCAGAGGTTGCAAGACAGTCAGGTGCAGTAAGAAAAGATGCACTGAATGCATGGATAGATGACAATGTTAAATAAACATACGAGGTATTAAGCGTACATGGTATGTTAAGCGCACTTCATTTTAGCGCACAAATAAAGCAAAATATTAAGCCGCAGAGGCAGAAATGAGGAGATTATGAAGATCACAGTTTCAGGAACAGCAAAAGAAGTAAAAGACGGACTTACATTACCGGAGCTTATCGAACTTGAGAATGTTGAACAGCCTGAGTATGTTACAGTATCAATTAATGAGGAATTTGTTGCAAGTGCAGATAAGGACAGCACAGTTCTTAAGGATGGTGACAGTGTAGAATTCCTTTACTTCATGGGAGGTGGAAGCTATGGCGTTAACTGATGAGCAGATTGAAAGATATTCAAGGCACATTATTCTCAAAGAGGTAGGTGCCAAGGGACAGAGAAAGCTTCTTAATGCCAAGGTGCTTATAATAGGTGCCGGCGGACTTGGAGCACCTGCAGCAATGTATCTTGCGGCAGCAGGCGTAGGAACAATCGGAATCGTAGATGCCGATGAAGTGGACTTGAGCAATCTCCAGAGACAGATAATACATCAGACAGCAGATGTCGGCAAGGCGAAGGTTAAGTCTGCAAAAGAGACAATGAATGCAATGAATCCTGATGTAACTGTCAATACATACAGAGAGTTTGTCACAAGTGAGAATATTATGGACCTTATCAGGGATTATGATTTCATAATTGACGGTACAGATAATTTCCCTGCAAAGTTCCTTATTAATGATGCCTGTGTAATGGCTAAGAAGCCTTTTTCACATGCAGGAATCATCAGATTCAAGGGTCAGCTTATGACATATGTTCCTGGAGAAGGACCATGCTACCGTTGTGTATTCAAGAATCCACCACCAAAGGATGCAGTGCCTACATGCAAGCAGGCAGGCGTTATCGGCGCAATGGGCGGTGTTATCGGAAGTCTGCAGGCAATGGAGGCAATTAAGTATATTCTTGGAGTTGGAAAGCTTCTTACAGGATACCTTCTTACTTATGATGCAATTAATCAGGAATTCCATAAGATTAAGCTGCCATCAGATACATCAGGATGCGCAGTATGCGGTGACCACCCTACAATTACAGAGCTTATCGATTATGAGCAGGTAGAGTGCACAGACCACTAATGTGACAGCCTGCAGAAATGAGGTAATTCATGATATCAATGAAAAAGTCAGATTATGATCTGATTCTTGAACATGCAAAGTCTGTTGTGCCTGAAGAGGCATGCGGACTCATTGCAGGAACAATAGATAATGGCAGTAAGACCGTTGGGAAGGTGTATATTCTTACCAATATTGACCATTCTAATGAGCATTTTACACTTGATCCGAAAGAACAGCTTGCGGCAGTTAAAGATATGAGAGCATCAGGTCTTGTTCCGCTCGGTAACTGGCATTCTCATCCAGAGTCTCCGTCAAGACCTTCAGAAGAAGATAAGAGACTTGCGTATGACAGCAAGGCAAGCTATATGATTCTGTCACTTATGGATGCCGGTAATCCGGTACTTAATTCATTCCACATTGAAGGAAATGAATCAACGAAGGAAGAGCTTGTTATATGTTAGATGTTATTATTATAGGCAGTGGCCCGGCAGGGCTTACAGCCTCAATATATGCAAAGCGTGCAGGACTTAATGCAGTTGTTGTTGAAAAAGAATATATGGGTACAGGCCAGATAGCCGACAGCAGCAGAGTTGATAATTATCCGGGAATGCCCGGAGTAGACGGATATTCTCTTGGAGAGAGCTTCCGCAGCCATGCAGAATCACTTGGCGTGGAATTCATTGAAAGAGAGATTGTAAAGCTTGATAACAGCAAAGGCAGCTGGGTATGCACATGCGATGACGGAAGCACACTTGAAGCTCAGACAGTACTCTATGCGGCAGGATGCAGGCATCGCAGTCTTGGAATAGACTCCGAAAGTGTATTTCAGGGAAAAGGTGTTTCTTACTGTGCAGTCTGCGATGGGGCATTTTACAGGGATAAAAATGTGGCAGTAGTTGGAGGTGGAGACACAGCGCTTGATGATGCACTGTACCTTTCTGATATATGCCGTAAAGTATATCTTATCCACAGACGTGACGGCTTCCGCGGTTCGGCATCAACACTTGCCAGACTTAAGGAAAAGGCAGATGTCGAGATTATAACCAATGCAAGGATAGAGCAGATTACGGGTGATAAAAAGGTGTCAGGTGCAGACTTAAGCAATGGTGCCCATGTTGATATTGACGGAATCTTTGTTGCTGTTGGCATGATTCCGCAGACTTCACTGCTTGAAGGCTTTGATGTGCTGGATGACAGCGGATATGTTGTTGCAGGAGAAGATGGTGTAACATCATGCAGTGGGCTTTTTGCTGCAGGTGATGCAAGGACCAAGAATCTCAGACAGGTAATAACTGCGGCTTCGGATGGTGCCAATGCCATGTACTCAGTCATGCATATGTTGTCAAAATAGACAAAAATAACGCCAAAATTTCTTAAAATTTGGTTAATCTGTTTAGCGACTAGGCGCTATAATATACGCGTAACAAGAAAAAGCAATACTTAACAAAACCTGCCTATAGCGATATGGTGTACAGCCATAAGATATAAGTTGAAGGCTGCTAAGCAAATCAGATTTTTGGAGGAAAAGGTAAATGAATACTTTAAAAGCTGAAAAGAGAAGTTTGGATGTTAAGGCAAAGAGATTAAGACGCGAAGGATTTGTTACGGGCAATGTATTTGGCAGAGAATTAGCAGAGTCAATACCTGTAAAGATGCAGAAGGTTGATGTGGAGCGTATGATGAAGACAGACCATAAGGGCAGTCAGATTATGCTTGATGTTGACGGAGAACAGTATGATGTTCTTATTAAGGATATTGCATTTAATCCACTCAAGGGTATAGTCGAGGAGATTAGTTTTCAGGCATTGGTAAGCAATGAGATGGTACATTCTGTAGCTGAGGTAATACTGGTTAACCATGATAAGGTTGCCGAAGGTGTCGTACAGCAGCTCCTGAATGAAGTTTCATATAAAGCATATCCGTCAGCAATCGTAGATTCAGTTAAGGTTGATGTAAGCCAGATGAAGATTGGTGATACAATCAGAGTTAAGGATCTTGATATTGCGGCTGATAAGGATGTAGAGATTCATACAGACCTCGAAGCTCCTGTTGTAACGGTAACAGCAGTTCATAATGATGTTCCTGAGACAGATGAAGAATCAGCAGACGGTGAGGCAGCAGCAGAATAACCGGAACAAAAGCAGTAGATTGTTCTGTATGCATTATTAGAACTTAATATGTAGTATTATAAAGGCGGCATTACTCCGGAAGAATTGTTGGAGGTGCCGCTTTTTGCTTGAAAATATGGCATAATTAGGATATAATTCAACATATTAGCGGACAAATACATAAAGAAAAGGAACAGGAAAAATGGCTAACATGAATATGGATTTTCCACCACAGGTAGTGGAAGGCAACATAAGGGCAGAAGTTGACAGAGTTAATATGCCTTTTGTAAGGATGGTACTTCTTGGAATATTTGCAGGAATGTTTATTGCCGGAGGCGCTGCAGCAAGCAGTGTGGCAATGCATGCGATAAGTAACGTAGGACTGGCAAGGCTTCTGGGCGGCGTAGTATTCCCGGTAGGACTTATGATGATAGTATTTATCGGTGGAGAACTTTTTACCGGTGACTGCCTTCTGATACTTGGCTTTATTGATAAGAGATATAAGGTTACTGCAATGATAAGGGTTCTGGTTGTTGTATACATAAGCAATCTTATAGGAGCGATGGTGATAGCGCTTCTTGTATCGCTCAGCGGTCAGTACAATTACACTGACGGACTTCTTGGAGCGTATACAATCAAGGTTGCGATGGGGAAGGTTAATATGTCCTTCGGGCAGGCATTCTGTTCGGGAATTATGTGCAACATATTTGTGTGTGCTGCGGTACTTATGGCAGCGGCAGCCAAGGATATCGCAGGCAAGGTATGGGCTATATTCTTTCCGATAATGGCATTTGTTGTAAGTGGATATGAGCACTGCGTAGCCAATATGTATTATATTCCGGCAGGAATATTCGCACTGGGCAATGAAAAGTATGCAGCCAGGGCAGCAGCGGAGTACGGATACACATATGAGCAGATGTCGGTTGTTGACTGGAAGCACTTCTTTATTAACAGCTCAATTCCTGTAACTCTTGGCAATATTGTCGGAGGCATGCTTTTTGTAGGAGTAATTCTTTATCTTATATATGGTAAGAATATCCGGCATGATTCAACACCGGCATCACTTAAAAAGGAAGCAAAGTAACATCAGGATTACAAAATATAATTATAATGTGCAGACGAGAATGCACGGAATGGAGGCAGATATGAATTCTAACAAAGGATCCAGAATAGCAAAGGCAGTTGCACCGGCAATAGTTGTCCTCACAGTTATGATATTGTGGCAGGTGATTGTGTTAGAGCTTCTTGAGAAAGGAATTATTAACACACTTATTGCATTCATACTTCAGACAGTATTAATCGCAGCAGTAGCAATTCTTGTAATTCTCATGGCTAAGTCAATTGTCGACCAGATTAAGGCAGCATCTGACGGAACAGGACAGGCAGAGAACGGTAAGTTTGCACAGAAAGCAGATAAGCTTGCAAGACGTGATGACAGCCTTGGTGAATTAGTCAGGACAATAAGAAAAGCAGCATCATCATTTGCGGGGATTGTAGGAGGAATCAATGTCGCAACTAAGGAACTCGGAGAAGTTTCTGAAGAGTTCAATGCAATATTTACGGACATGCAGAATTCTCTTGGAATGACTAATGAGTCAGTCAGCCTTATTGCAAAGAATACAATAGCACAGGCTGACAAGACTAACAGGATTAAGGACAGAATTGATGAGATAAGCCGGTCAATCAGCGGAATATCGGATAATGTCAATGCACTTACCGTAAGTGCAGATAAGATGGAAGAATGCAACAGCAATGCTGAAGAGATTATTAATAAGCTTATCGAGATAAGTGTCCAGTGTAAGGAAGCAATTGAGGATGTAAGAAAGCAGGCAGATCTTACTAATCAGTCTGCACAGCAGATTCAGACGGTTACAGAGATAATAGCGGATATATCGAGCCAGACCAATCTTCTTGCACTTAATGCTTCGATTGAAGCAGCAAGAGCGGGAGAGAACGGTAAGGGCTTTGCGGTAGTTGCAGAACAGATAAGGGTTCTTGCAGACCAGTCAAGAGAGTCAACGCAGAAGATTAATACACTTGTTACTGATCTTATCGGTAATTCAGATGTCAGCGTACAGATAACGGAGAGAGTATCAGAGGCTGTTGTGGAGCAGAACAATAAGATTAAAGAGACGGAAGAGATATTCAAGACACTGAATAACGAGGTAGGACAGGTTGGCAATGCAATATCAGGAATCGGAACTGAGGTTAATGACCTTAAGAACAGCAGTGACGAGATTGGTGCGGGTATTGAGTCACTTACTGAATTTGCTGATCAGAATGCTGAGAGTGCAAGGATAACAACAGATAAGATGGAAGACCTCAAGAAGACAGTAGACGGATGCACACAGGCAACAGATAAGGTAGTAAGTGTATCTGAGCGCCTTGTAAGTTTTGTTAAGGATGCAGAGAACGCAGGTTCCAGAGTTACACAGGTAAGAAAGAATCTGAAGTAAAGCAGGAATAATAGAATAGAATATCCCCATGTGTGGTGAAGCTAAGCAGAATGTTAAGCCACACATGGGGATATTTTTTATACTAATCTCAATTCCGAAGGCACAAAGTGCCGTAAGAGCCGCGAGCCGGATGTCAGATATGGCTCTGCGAAATTTATGCCTTTTCTTTGCGGCTCTTTGAAAATGTAATGAACATTATCAATCCTACAAGAATTACAGCGAATGCCATCCATCCGATGAGAACAGGAAGAGTTCTTGATGAGAATGTATCGTAGTAACCTTTGAGATAGATAAATATGATTATTGCCGGCAGTATGTAGCTCATGTAAGTACGAAGTGCAGAGGCACCTGAAAGCTTAAGTCCCTTACCGGTATCGGCCTCACGGATGAAGCTGTTCCAGCCCCATCCATTGCTGCGTGTACAGAAGAGCACGAATACGAGGCTTCCGAGAGGAAGAAGATTATATGAAACAAGAAAATCTTCAAGGTCCATTAATGTTGAACCGTCTCCAAGCGGCTGAAATCCTGATAATATGTTAAAGCCGAGTACAGCAGGCATTGAGAGTATTATTATAAGTACAATATTAAAACAGACTGCTTTGCGGCGTTCCCATCCACCCATATCAATGAAGAAGGATATAATATTTTCAAATACAGCGATAATTGTTGATAATGCTGCAAATGACATAAATATGAAGAAAGAACAGCCCCATATATTACCGCCTGCCATATTGTCGAATACGTTAGGCAGTGTAATAAATAGAAGAGACGGACCGGCACCCGGCTGTACACCATAGGCAAAGCATGCCGGAATAATTATAAAGCCTGCCATAAGTGCAACAAATGTATCGAGCAGAACGATATTTATTGATTCACCAAGCAGTGTGCGTTCCTTATTGAGGTAGCTTCCGAATATTGCCATGGCACCGATACCGATACTAAGTGTAAAGAATGCATGTGACATTGCGGCAAATACAACATTGCCGATGCCGGCTTCCTTTACAAGCTGGAAATCAGGTACGAGATAGAACTTAACGCCCGCACCTGCGCCCGGAAGCACAAGTGAATGAATGGCAAGGATAAGCATGAGCACCATGAGAATCGTCATCATTACCTTTGTAATCTTTTCAACACCCTTCTGGAGACCGAGGGCACATACACCAAATGAAAGAAGTACTGTAATTATCATCCAGAATGTCATCTCACCCGGAGATGCAAGCATTGCTGAAAATGTATCTGCAACTGCTGAAGGAGTGACATTGGTAAGCTGTCCGGAAGCTGTCTTGAATACATAACCTATCATCCATCCGCCGACCATTGTGTAGAACATCATAAGCAGATAACAGCCGAGTATGCTGATCCACTTAAGCCAGTGCCAGCGTGAACCTTTTGCTTCAAGTATGTCAAATGCAACAGCCATGCCGTGACCGCTTCCGCGTCCTACCGCAAATTCACATATTATAATCGGGAGACCGAGTATAGCAAGAAATACAAGATAAATGGCGATAAATGCCGCACCCCCGTATTGTCCGCAGATATACGGGAACTTCCACACATTGCCAAGACCGATGGCGCATCCTGCTGATACAAGGATGAAACCAAGTCTTGAACTGAAATTTTCTCTTGATGTCATAATTAATTTCCTTTCCTGATTTTTGCAAATGCTGTATAGATTATTATTCCGACAAGCAGGAGTGCAAATATCATCCAGCCTGTAAGTACTGCCGTACCCTGTCCGGCAAATGTATCGTAGTAGCCCTTTAGGTAGATGACTACGATAATAAGCGGAAGTATGTAAGTCATGTAAAATCTTATCCATGCAGGAAATTTCATTCCGAGTCCTGTGTTAGCTTCGGTAATAAAGCTGTTCCAGCCCCATCCGTTGTTATGTGTACAGAACAGCACGCTCATGAGGCTTCCGAGAGGAAGGAGATTGTACGATACAAGGAAATCTTCAAGATCCATTATCGTAGAGTTGGCTCCAATCGGCTGAATTCCTGACAGGACATTATATCCGAGTACTGCCGGAATTGATAATATTATTATAAGTATAATATTGAACTTAACGGCCTGTGAACGTGTCCATCCGCCAAGATCTATATAGAATGATATTATACTTTCAAATACTGCAATTATCGTTGAAAGTGCAGCAAATGACATAAATATAAAGAAAGCACATCCCCAGATTCTGCCTCCTGCCATGTGATTGAACACATTAGGCAGTGTAATGAACAGAAGTGAAGGACCGGCATCAGGCTGTACACCGTATGCAAAGCATGCCGGAATAATGATAAAGCCTGCTGTAAGAGCAACAAATGTGTCAAGAAGCACAACATTTATTGATTCACTTAACAGACTGCGCTCTTTGTTAAGGTAGCTTCCGAATATCTCCATTGAACCGATACCTACGCTGAGTGTGAAGAATGCGTGTGACATTGCCGCAAATACAACATTGCCGATTCCGTAATCTTTCATATTATTAAAATCAGGAACAAGATAGAATCTTACACCCTCTGACGCACCCGGAAGCACAAGGGAGTGCAGCGCAAGTACTATCATAATAACAATAAGAATCATCATCATCACTTTTGTGATTTTCTCTACTCCGTTCTGAAGACCAAGCGCGCATATTCCAAATGAAATAACAACGGCTGCAATCATCCATCCGGTCATCTGTACAGGTGACTGGAGCATGTCTGAGAAGGAACCGGCAATCTGTACCGTGTCAAGTCCGACAATCTGACCTGAAACATATTTCCACATATAGCACAGCATCCATCCGCCGACAAGTGTGTAGAACATCATAAGAAGATATGAACCTGCCATGCAGCCCCACTTAAGGCGGTGCCAGCGTGTCCCTTTCTTCTCGAGAGTATCAAGTGCGATGGCCATGCTTCCGCGGCTTGCGCGGCCTATGGTAAATTCGCACACTAAAATAGGAAGTCCCAGGATGGCAAGAAATACCAGATAGATAACTATAAATGCGGCACCCCCGTATTGGCCACAGATATAGGGAAACTTCCATACGTTTCCAAGACCTATGGCGCATCCGGCGGATACAAGGATGAAGCCAAGTCTTGATGCAAAGGTTTCTCTTTGTTTCATTGTTTTCCTCTTTCTAATACATTATTTACCCCTGACTATCGCAAACGATAGACAGCAATAATTAATAATACCATAAATTAAGAATTATTGGAAGATGAGAAAAGAGTGTGGATATTTAAGGTAAATAATAAAATAATATTAAAATAATATTAAAATAGCTGTGACACCTAATCAAACAAAGGATGTCATGGCTATTTTATTGTAATAATATATACGGGTATATAAATGATATAATAAATATAATCATATGAAAAAATATATATAATTAACTATCTGGTTGAGAAAAATTGTACAGAAATAAATACATGCTATTCACCTATTGACATAGTAGGTAAATAGGCGATACAATTCATATACGCAATAAATACCGCAAATGCGATTGGAGTAGAGTATGATGATATCGACTAAGGGCAGATATGCCCTGAGGGTTATGACTGATCTGGCGCAGCATGGAACGGGAGATTTTATTCCGTTGAAGGAAATATCGGCCAGACAGGGTATCTCCTTAAAATATCTGGAAAGTATAATGACTATACTGTCCAAGGGACATATGGTCAGGAGTGCAAGTGGCAAAGGCGGCGGTTACTGCCTGATAAAGTCACCGGAGGAATACAGGGTCGGAGATATACTCAGGCTGACTGAGGGCGACCTTGCACCGGTTGCATGTCTTGCTCCTGATACGAAGAAGTGCGACCTTACGAATGAGTGTTATACACTGCCGTTCTGGAAGGGACTTGGAGATGCGATTAATGAGTATCTTGACGGACATACGCTCGCAGATCTGGTGTCAGGCAGCAGTATGCAGCATTGTACTGCATCACACGACAATAATTAATAATATATAGCAGGAGGATTATATGGCTGGCAAATCATTATTAGAGGTAAAGAATTTACACGTTAACATCGAAGATAAAGAGATTCTTCATGGTGTTAACCTTACTATAGGTGAAGATGAGACGCATGTACTTATGGGACCTAACGGAACCGGTAAGTCAACTCTCGGATATGCGGTTACTGGCAATCCAAGATATTCAATATCAGAAGGACAGATAATATTCAATGGCGAGGACATTACCAATATGCCTGTCAATGAGAGAGCTAAGAAGGGCATATTCCTTTCATTTCAGAATCCGCTGGAAGTACCAGGAGTTACACTGAGTGCATTTATCAGAAGCGCACTTGAGCAGAAGACAGGCAAGAGAGTACGCCTCTGGGATTATAAGAAGAAGCTTGCACAGACAATGGAACTTCTTTCAATGGATGAATCTTATGCAGAGAGAGATCTTAATGTCGGATTCTCAGGCGGTGAGAAGAAGAAGGCTGAGATTCTTCAGATGCTTATGCTTGAACCGTCACTTGCAATCCTTGATGAGACAGATTCAGGTCTTGATGTTGACGCTGTCCGCACAGTATCAAAGGGCATAAGTATTTACAAGGAGCAATGCAGGGGAAGCCTCCTTATTATAACACACAGTACACGAATCCTTGAGTCACTTCATGTTGATGTAACACATGTAATGGAAGAAGGAAAGATTGCAAGAGAAGGCGATGCATCACTCGTTGATGAGATTAATGAAAATGGATTTGAAGATATAAAGGCGTAAATAATATGAATATATAGTTGGGGCTTTTGCCCGGCATTATCTGATCTGATTATTGCAGATTATTATAATACGCTGGATTGGAGTATTGGAATGAAAGAAAAGAGTCATGTAGATGATATAGACAGAAGTGTCTATGATATCAGGGATAAAGAGCATGATGCTTATAGAATCGAAGCAGGACTTACACCTGAGATAGTTGATAAGATATCAAAAGAGAAGAATGACCCGGAATGGATGCATGAGTTCAGACTGAAGTCACTCGAGATATATAATGGCATGAAGATACCTGACTGGGGTCCTTCAATTGAAGGTCTTGATATGGAGCATATTGCAACGTATGTAAGACCTAACACAAAGATGCAGGGTGACTGGAAAGATGTGCCACAGGATATTAAGGATACATTTGAAAGACTTGGTATTCCGCAGGCTGAGAGGAAGTCACTTGCAGGTGTCGGTGCACAGTACGATTCAGAGCTTGTATACCACAATGTTAAGGATGAGGTTGCAGCACAGGGCGTAATCTATACTGATATGGAGAGTGCGCTTAAGGGTGAATATGCCGATATGGTACATGAGTACTTTATGAAGCTTGTAACACCCAGAGACCATAAGTTCGCGGCACTTCACGGAGCGGTGTGGTCTGGCGGCTCATTTGTATATGTACCGAAGGGCGTTGATGTTTCAATACCTCTTCAGTCATATTTCAGACTTAATGCCAAGGGTGCAGGACAGTTTGAGCATACACTTATAATTGTTGATGAAGGAGCAAGCCTTCACTTTATCGAGGGATGTTCAGCACCTAAGTATAATGTTGCCAACCTGCATGCGGGATGCGTTGAGCTTTTTGTTAAAAAGGATGCAAAGCTCAGATACTCGACAATTGAGAACTGGTCTAAGAATATGTACAACCTTAATACAAAGCGTGCACTTGTAGAAGAGGGCGGTACGATTGAATGGGTGTCAGGCTCATTTGGTTCACATGTAAGTTATCTCTATCCTATGAGTATTCTCAAGGGAAGGGGTTCTAAGATGGAGTTCACCGGTGTAACATTCGCCGGTGAAGGACAGAACCTTGATACGGGTGCCAAGGTAATCCATGCGGCACCGGATACAAGTTCATATATGAATACACGTTCAATAAGCAAGAGCGGTGGAATAAGTACATTCCGAAGCAGTGTTGTTGTGCAGAAGAATGCATCTAATGCAAAGTCTGCGGTATCATGCCAGTCACTTATGCTTGATTCAGAGTCAAGGTCTGATACAATTCCGGCTATGGACATCCGTACTAAGGACGCAGCGGTCGGACATGAAGCCAAGATTGGAAGTATAAGTGATGATGCGGTGTTCTATCTTATGTCAAGAGGTATGAGTGAAGAGGATGCAAGAGCACTTATCGTAAGTGGATTCGCTGACAATGTTTCTAAGGAGCTGCCACTTGAGTATGCCGTTGAGATGAATAATCTTATACGTCTTGAGATGAAAGGAAGTATTGGCTGATATGACAAACAATGAAAATATAATTATCAACAGACTGCCTGCCAAGACATGGTACTGGCTTGATGTTAACGAAACAAAGCTTCCATGGGACAGAAGCAATACAGTTGAACTTGAATCACAGACGGTAACGGCAGCAAAGGCAGAGAAGCATGCGCCTGTGAGGATTCATGTTAATACAGTTGACGAATACAGTAATAAAAATATAAGGCTGGAAGCCATGACAGGCGGAGAGCTTACGGTATTCATGAATTATGGCACAAGGTATAATCTTGCGGTCCATACAGAGATTATTGCACATGAGAATTCGGTTGTGCGTCTTGTACAGACACAGCATACCGAAGAGAATGCCGTATTATATAACGAGATAAAGGGTGAATGTGCAAAAGGCGCTAGAGTTGAGCTTATTCAGGTATTCCTTGGCAAGGGCGATGTATACTCAGACAGCCGCTTTGAACTTTCAGGTGAGAAGAGCAGCCTGAAGGCTGATATAGGATATATAGGACAGCATGAGCAGAAAATAGACATCAATGTTGTTGCTAATCATACAGGCAGAGAGACGGAGAGTGAGATTAATGCCGGCGGAGCGCTTAAGGACGCATCTAAGAAGGTATTCAGAGGCACGATTGACTTTAAGAGGGGTGCCGTTAATGCTGTAGGCAATGAGCAGGAGACAGTGCTTATGCTTGGTGATGATGTGCAGAATAAGACGATTCCGCTTATACTGTGTGCTGAGGAAAATGTTGTAGGTAATCACGGAGCTACAATCGGTGAGCTTGATGATGATACGCTGTTTTACTTTGAAAGCAGGGGAATTGACAGGGAGCATGCAGAGAATATTATGGCAAGAGCTTCAATCGACAGGCTTTCAAGAATGACAGAGGATGAAGAAACACAGAATATCATAAGTGACGGTCTTAAGGAGGTACTTGGATATGACGAATAATTCATATGACTATCGTCAGGACTTTCCGCTTCTTATGCAGGACAGGACAATATATATTGATAATGCGGCAACATCGCAGCGTCCGCAGTCCGTTATAGATGCGGAGATGGATTTTTACAGAAATCATAATGCCAATCCACTGCGCGGTTCATATCCGCTCAGCGTGGAGGCAACTGATATATATGAGAATGCAAGAGTTACTGTTAAGAATTTTATAAATGCATCCTCAACAGAGGAGATTATATTTACACGCAATACAACAGAAGGACTCAACCTTGTAGCATACAGCTATGGTCTTACTAATATCAGCGCCGGCGATGAGATAGTTGTCTCAATAATGGAGCATCACAGCAACCTTCTCCCATGGCAGATGGTATCAAGACAGACCGGTGCCGCTCTTAAGTTTATCGAGTGCGAGCAGGATGGAAGTGTTGATCTTGATAAGGTGGCCGCACTTATAACGGATAAGACAAAGCTTGTTGCAATGACACATGTATCTAATGTGCTCGGACGTGAGAATCCGATAGCAGAGGTGGCTGCACTTGCACATGCTAAGGGTGCGGTTATGGTAGTTGACGGAGCTCAGAGTACACCGCATATGGCAATTGATGTGAGGGCACTTGGGGCAGATTTTTTTGCATTCTCAGGTCACAAGCTTATGGGGCCTATGGGAATCGGTGTCCTATACGGACGCAGGGAACTGCTTGATAAGATGCCTCCGTTCTTATCAGGCGGAGAGATGATTGACTCAGTTACAAGAGACGGTGCCAAGTTTGCCGAGCTTCCGCATAAGTTTGAAGCCGGTACTGTCAATGCAGCAGGTGCAGCAGGGCTTGATGCTGCAATTAAGTATATTCAGTCGGTAGGATTTGATTATATGCAGGAGAGAGAACTTGCTGTTACCCGGTGTGCTCTTGAAGGAATGAAGAATATTCCGCATGTTCATATATTTGGTTCGGATAGGGCGGAAGAGCACACAGGCATTATTACATTTGCAATTGATAATGTACATCCGCATGATGTAAGTGAGGTGCTTATTGCCGACGGTATAGCAGTACGTGCCGGACATCACTGCGCACAGCCGCTGCTTGCATATCTCGGCGTTAATTCAACAACAAGAGCAAGCTTTATGTTCTATAATACTGAGGAAGAGGCTGATGCATTTGTTAAGAGTGTTGCAAGCGTAAGGGAGAGAATGGGATATGGAGAATAGAAGTTTTTATAACGAGATACTGACGGAGCACAACATACGTCCTGAATTCAAGCATGACCTTCCTGATGCGGATATCGTACTTGAAGGAGTTAATCCAAGCTGCGGAGATGATATATGGCTTAAGCTTAAGGTTGATGGTGATGTTATAACTGACGGAGCCTTTGTAGGCGACGGATGTGCAATATCACAGGCTTCTGCAGATATCATGCTTGGAATGGTTATCGGCAGGAAGAAGGAAGAGGCTCTTAAGATGGGCGAGATATTCATGAAGATGATAAAGGGCGAGGCAACAGAGGAGGAGATTGACAGCCTTGAAGAAGCTTCTGCACTTAAGGATATAGCTCATATGCCTGCCCGTGTAAAATGCGCGGTGCTCGGATGGAGAACTCTCAAGGAGGCCATTCAGGAGAACTGATATTATTCAGGGGAAAAATGATTACAGAATAAGAAGCCCATATATATCAGACTACATTTAAATACGAACAATTTCCACAAATCTCCATAGAATAGTATAGAAAACAATATGGAGATTTTTTTATGGAAAGACAACAGATTCCACCATCAGCTCCGCTTGCTATGACATATGTGCCGTGGCAGGAATGGAACAGCCTGTTTGCTCTTGATGAAGCACTTCGCTGCGGTACGTTATTTAAAACTCTGTACAAACCATTTATGGGAGGTGGCAGGTAATATGATGAATTCTAATATGAACCGCCGCAACGTGCAGTACAGGCAGGACCGCCAGCCGATGCCGCAGCCGGCAGTACAGCCACAGTGCCAGCCTTCATGCCAGACATGTCCGGGAACATGTAATGATGGCAGCATGATGACGGGGAATAATGGTAATCCCCAGATGATGCCTGCCGGCGGACCGGGACCTGAGAGAAGGCCGATGCCGGCACCTGACCATCAGACACTTATGAATGAGATATATCAGCTTGGCTTTGCAATTGTTGAGACAGTGCTTTATCTCGATACGCACCCGTCTGACGCTGATGCCCTTAACTATTATAATCAGATAAAGAGACGCTACAGCCATGTCATGGAGATGTATTCAAGAGAATACGGACCGCTTCTTAATACAAATGTTATGAATGACAACTACTGGAGCTGGGTGGCAACACCTATGCCTTGGGAAGTGGAGGGCTGTTAGATATGTGGAATTATGAAAAAAGACTTGAATACCCTGTAAATATCAAGAATCCTGACCCGGCGATGGCAGCTATGGTAATAAGCCAGTACGGCGGCCCTGACGGTGAACTTGGAGCATCAATGCGATATCTGTCACAGAGATACACAATGCCATACAGGGAAGTGGCGGGAATATTGACTGATATAGGCACGGAAGAACCGGCGCCACAATGATAACTGTGGCTCTGCTGCTGGAATTGGAGGCCTTTTTTTACCTGATTTCAGAATCTGAACTTAATCTCAAGCCTGAACGGAGGAGAATACCATCCACCTCTTTTAGCCATATCTTTATAATTTATACCATAATCTGAACAATTATCCGCCGTCAGCCTTACGGCACCAGGACGGGTATATATCATGTCATTTATTATCGCCTTAAGATACTGATTCTTAATCTCAGCACTTGCGGCAGGATTCTGCAATGCATTAAGTGCGTCACCAAACTTCGCTATACGCTCCCGGTAGTCAACCGGATCCGGCGAATCCTTTCTTGCCTGCTTAAGAGCACGCTCAACCTCTGCTTTATCTTCCTTGACCTGCTTATTGAGCTTATCGAATATAGCCCGCGGCATGCCTTCCATTGAGTATACTTCCCATTGCTTTACTTCCTTGGCTTCCAATGCAGCAAGCCGCGCCTCAAGGTCCGAGACAAGCGCTCTGTGTATATCCACTTCATTAGCATTATCATGCTTAACCTTAATCTTAAAATCATCTATGTAGGCAGTAAGCACCTTACAGATATAATCAATCAGCTCTTCATAGCCAATGCTTCCGCTCTTACAATGCCGCTGGTCATCACATGACAGACGCAGGCTGCCGCGCCCATCATGCCGCAGGCTCATGCTGTAGCCGCAGGAGCAGTGCAGGATAGATGCAAACACGTTGGACACCCTGGTATCGGGGCGGCACCGGTGGGAACGTCCCTGTCTGGCAAGTGCGGCGTGGAACAGCTCTTCACTTATGATAGCTTCATGGCGTCCATCGAATATAAGCATGTTCTCATTCCAGGGGCGTGTCTTATAAACCTCCTGATTATCAACAACAGTTATTGTCTTGCGCCGGTTCCATACAACCTTGCCGATGTAATGATAGTTGCGGAGAATATCCTTAATAACGGCAGGGTTCCAATGAGCATTGTGCAGCGGATGTATTCCAAGGCTGTCAAGGTGGTTGGCAATACGCTGTGCGCCCCAGTCTTTGTTGACATACAGCTCATATATAAGGCGCACTACGTCAGCCTGCTCCTTATTGACTGCAAGGGTAGGGCAGTTCTTCTTGCCAATGCGGATTACAGCCCTGTCATATCCGTATGGAGGCTTTGAGCCGAGATAGTTACCCTCCTGAACAGACTGCAGGCGCCCACGCGCCTGTATCTTCTTAAAGTATTCAAGGTATTCGTTGCCACGCTTAAGCTCACGTTCAAATATATCACGGTCCCACTCATCCCTTAAGTCATATGTCTTCATGGGAGTTATTACCTGCGTGTTAGTGTATCTTAAGAGCTTCATAAGCCTTCCGGCATCTTCAAGGTCACCACGGCTCAGACGCTGCACATCAACAACAAGAACGGCACGTATATCCGGTGATTCAATGGCACGGAGCAGACGGAGCATCTCCGGGCGGCCGTCTATAGTCTCGGAGGATGCCACTTCCCTGTACACGTTGCAATCAGGTACCGGAGCACCGAAGTGATTAACTGCAAAGTCACGCAGCATGTGCTCATGCTTCTCAAGCACCTCTTCAATTGTCATGTTAGGGTCATCAGAACGGGACTTGCGAAGATACTGTATAACCTCTTCCGGCCTGAATGAGATATCATAACTGTTCATATTGCATCCTCCTTCTTAAAAGTATGAAAAAATGGTATAAAAAATACGCCTACTTGCAAGCCGGGCGCATTATATGATACAATATGAAATGTGTTTTGGTATTGTATCAGGCTCCGGCTTGGTAGATATCGGTAAAGCTCTTGTGTTGGTAGCACAGGGGCTTTTTATTATTTTAACTTTTCATGATTAATTATAGTACCTATGTAATATTAAATTAATCTAAATCATGAGCTATATTATCAATAAGTTGCATAAGTTTATCTCTGTTCCATAGTTTTACACCAAGGGCGTTAGCTTCTTCAAGTGCTTGAGGTGTAAAATATCTGTTAGTTAGAACAACTGCTATATCACATTTGTAAAGAGCTTTTCCAGTATGAGCTTGTTGAACAGCGGAATTACTAATGCTTCCAGAATAGCATTTACATTGAATAGCATAAGATATATCATCTTTATTTGCTAAGATGTCGATGCCATGATCGCCGCTCCCTTGAGTGACTTCTACATTGGAGAAACCATTCTTTTTAAGTATATCAGCACAGAAATATTCAAAGTCATGACCATCCATATTGTCAAAATTTAATTTTGACTGAGTCGATATGTACGAAGTTATTGAATCATTAGCTTGTTTCATAGCGGTATCTCTTCTTTGGTAAAAACTTTCAGTAGTAGCCTCTCTCTGAGAATATAAATTATTGAGATATTCTGTTGGAGAGATAGTGGAAGTGCCAAAATGTTCATATTTCTGCAACTCACGAGAAATATCAATCAAACGATTGTATGATGTCTCAAAAGTATTTTCATCAATTGTTGTATTAACAACATCAGTTAGGTGTTCTGCCTCATCAAGAAGTTTTTTATATGGAAAGTATTTATCCATTGTTTTAGAAAGTCGGTCGAGCTTCTTGTTAAGGATTTTTATTTTATAAGCATTGCCCCTCTTTATATCAGAGTAATATAGAGCACTTGATATTCCACAAAAAATTAAGTATCCAAATACTATAATTGCAATCTTCGGAAAAAATGGATAGTCTGGGTCCTGGGAGAATATCAACACCCAATTAAACGTCCAAAATACAAACATTGCTTTGGCTGGTGGACATAGTATGCGGTTAATTATATAAAGAAAATTTAAAAGAAAATTATCACGTGCAAGTGCATTTTCATCATAAGGTAACTCAGAATTACAGTATTTACAAACCTTCCCTTTTACCTTATTACCACAATTAGGGCATTTCATAAATATATACCTCTTTTCTTATTGATTTTTAACTTTATGTGCCATGGTTTCAATTAATCCAACAGGTGCTTTTTCTATTATATTTTTGAATGTATTAGAAGCTCTAATAAATTGCCAAGTTAAAAAGTTTTCTCAATCCTATCAGGCTGGGCTCAAATACGATTATGTAAAATTCAGGCATAGTATATATTCCTCCTGCCTTAAAATTTCCCTCTCAGCTCCACAACCTTACCAATAATCTTAACCGGCTTTGTTCGCACATCTTCTTCAGAAAAGAACATAGGCGGATACGAAGGGTTGTTTGAAATAAGCTCAAGCCCATCCTTGTACTTTCTGAGGCGCTTGCAAGTAGCATCATCACCATTCACCAGAGCGATAACAACATCCCCATTCGCAGCGTCATCCTGTTTACGGACGATAACAACATCCCCATCCATAATACGAGGCTCCATTGAGTTGCCTTTTATCTTAAGAGCAAAGAAGTCGCCTGTTTTAGCCATCTCTTCAGGAATCTCTTCGGTGTCAATTATCTCGGTTGTAGCCTCTATTGGTATGCCGGCTGCTACGCGGCCAAGGACGTTGATTACAACTCCTTTGTGGCCTTGCGGCGTATGTTCAGTTTGTGAATTATGTTCATCCCATCCCATTAGTTCACCGGGTGATACTTTTAATGCTTTAGCAAATTCTCTGATTTTTGATTCTGAAATATCTACCTCGCCTTTTTCAATTTTAGCAATAGAAGACCTGTCTCGATATCCAGTAAGTTCGGCTAACGTATCTTGAGACATTTTAAGCTCAATACGTCGTTCCCTGATGTTTTTATATAAGTTGAGCATAAGCAGAACTCCTTCCATCTGATTGTAAGTACATAATAGCATGATGTGTAAAATAATTCAACAAAATTATTAAAAAGTGTTGACAGAAATTCACAGCGGTGATATAGTGAATCTAGTTCACGGAAGGGAGGTTATAATTTTGGCAAATGTGGAACTGTTAAAAAAGAAAATGGAAGAATCTGGAATGACTGTATCGGCCATAGCTGACAAGTCCGGAATCCTAAGAGAAACGTTGTACAATAGAATGAAAACTGGCAACTTTTATGCATCAGAAATTGTCTCGCTCACAAGAGTATTACGACTCACACGAAAAGAAAGAGACGAAATTTTTTTACCATAATACGTGAATTAAATTCACACAAAGCAGAAAGGAGGGTGAAAGGATGCAGAAAAGAACAGAAAAAGTAGCTTTTAAGGATGAAAGCAAGAGGGTAAAGAAGATATACCGGAAGCCGGCAATTATCAGAATGCCAGCCTCCGGAAAAGTAGATGCAGACAGAGTGGTTGAAAATCTTACTCATCAAATTCAAGAACATCTGTCAGAACTGAATGAAGGAATAAGCCATGACAATGAATAAAAAGGAATTTTTCAAAACCGAATTCGGAGCAGAACTTGAATGCACAGTGAAAGCCCTGAATATTGCACTTGAAGAAAGAGCAAAGTGTGGAAACCATAATTTCCAGGAAATAAGGAAAGCGAGCAAAGCAATAAATGAGCTGATGGCCAGGCTGGATGTTTATAAGCAGGGGCTCAGAACATTCTACGGATTGGATTTGCATTTCACCCGCACAGATGAATATTTTGGGCTATGCACAGAAGATGAAAGCTATTACCTGATGAAAGAAGAATGTTAAGGTGAAGGTAAGGCAAGTAACACAGACAAGCTGTACCGCATAGGATACAGCAGAACATGAAAGGAGAACGGCATGGAGAGAGTAATAGAACTTGAAGGTTGTACTGTAGTGCTGAACACTCCGGATATATCAGATGAGGAGAGAGCCAAACGCCGCAAGGCATTTGAGGAGGCAACAGCGAGATTCCTTATCAGGGTTGAAGAGGAGATGAGCAGGAAATGATAGAAATTCATGAAACTGATAAAGAGAATCCGCTTCTTGAAAATTTATTGAAGGAGTGCACACAGCGATTTCTGGGATTTGATGTTGCCGGCAGGGCAAGAAAGGATACGGCACGTCTGCTGATTGTTGCAACAGATATTAGTGACGAAGATGTTGAAGCTGTCAAAGCTTTTGTAAGAAAGCTGAACAAGACATCACCGCCGGTAAAGTATGAGCTTCTCCTTAATGGGAAAAGCCACAGAGACATTGATGCGGCGGTGAGCTATCTGTCGCCATACAAATATAATTTTATGTCGGCAGATGCCAATAACAGGATTGCGAAAATTAACATTAAATGAAAGGAGAGACTATGGATACTAATTTGATTTATGGTGGCGCAGCTACGCTGGAGGACCTGTACAGGCTCAATGAGCTTGGCTTTGAATTTGTTATTGAGGATGGCAGGATAGTTGAAGTCCTGCATGGATAGGACAGGCTATGGGGCGGACATTATTTCAGCACAAAAAAATGAGCGCCGGCACATGCCAGACGCTCAAATGTAAATGGCGAATTTACAGTATTATATTAACACATTAGGAGGCAGATGTAAATGGCGGAAAAAGTGATAAGCAAAGAATTAATTGAAGACATGAAAGAGAAGATTGTGGATTTGTCAAAGTTAATAGTAGCAACTGGGGATGATTTCAGCATTCATATATCTAACGAAGGCACAAAGCGCTGGATAGCGGTGGAAATCGAGCTGGATTTGTACTGGCAAATCGTATCACTGTGCAAGCCGGATGTAAGAGTGAAGGAGCTTGTAATCAATGGCAGTTACAGCTACTTCGCATATTCAGGTGATGTGATATTCTTCGCAAGAGGCACTGAGCAGGACAAGCGTATGGAGGAATTCAGAGATGCGGAATAACAGAGGTTTATATGAATGCACATACTGTGGAGCTTATCTTGATGCTGGAGAACGCTGTGACTGTCAGGAGCGTGAGCATGAAGTGGCTGCAATGTGGGCCAAAAGGATAAAGATTGAGCGTGATGGGCAGATGTCATTCACAGAGGTGGCATATGCAGGATAATTATGACAGATTTGAACGATATGATAACGATATGGCCGCCAGGCTGAGCAGACGTCCTGTGTGCAGCTGCTGCAACGAATATATACAGTCAGAGTACTGCTACATAATCGGTGATATGGTGTTGTGTGAGGAATGTGTATCAGACTGCAGGAGATACACACAGGACATGGAAGAATAGGAGGAAGAAATATGCTTGAGAGTTATGAAAAGCTCCGCAAGGTCGATGTAAGGCCATATTGTGAGGAGCGTGACGGGAAGCAGTATCTTAACTGGGCTAAATGCATAGACCTGCTTCACGAACATGGCGCCAGTAAGGTGTACTGGATTCCAATTCCGGACGAGCGGACAGGCAGTAGCCTGCGAATGACGGAGGCGGTATTCACTGACAGCAAGTCCAATACTAACAGGTGTTATGAGACCAGGATAAAGGTTGTGATTGATGACAATGAATATGAGATGCAGACGCCTGTGATGAACGGGGATAACCCGGTCAAGGACAATTCAATGACGCAGCAGCGAGTGTGGAACAGCATGTGCCGGGCTTTCGTCAAGTGCGTGGCCATACACACAGGTCTCGGCTTCGGAATGTGGCTCAAGGAGGAGATGCAGCCATTCAGCAATACTATACCGAAGGATGAAGAGCTGGCATCTCCGGCACAGATAAACCTGATAAAGAAGCTCTGTGCGGTGCACAAGGTTAATGCTGAGTACTGGCTTAAGATCAATAATGCAACATGGTCCACATTGTCTGCCGACTATGCAGGACGAATGCTTAAGGCACTCAAGGAAAAGTATGGTGATGAATGATGGAGAGAACAGGGACACTTGAAGGCGTAAGCCGTGACATTCTGAGCGGGAAGATAAGAATATCTTTCATGCTCGAAGATATGCCGGATGATATGGCAGGCATATCAGGAAAGCAGCTCACAATCACGGCAAAGCCTTACAGGAAAAAGAGAAGCCTTAACGCTAATGCATACTGCTGGGTGCTGTGCACAAAGATAGCTGATAAGGTAAAGAGTGATAAGGACAGCATATATGAGCTTATGTTGCAGAGATATGGACATGTGCTTGAAGATCAGGACAACAATGCCGTAATTATATCACTTCTGTCCGATATTGATGTGAGAGTGTCAGGTCTTCACTGTAAGAAGATAGGCGAAGGACATGTACAGGGAAAGCTATTCAACCACTACGTGGTTATTAAAGGCTCAAGTGAGTATGATACATCGGAGATGGCAACATTTGTTGACGGCATAGTCTCAGAGGCGAAGGATCTTGGAATCGAGACTCTTACACCTGACGAGCTGGAAAGGATTAAGGCAGCATGGTCACTAGCATAGTAATACATGACACGGAGCACTGCTTTATATGCGGTGCACCATATCCGGAAGAGCATCATATATACTTCAATCCATATCGCAAGTGGGCAGACAAGTATCATCTAACAGTGCCGCTGTGCGCTGAGCACCATAGGGGCAATAAGGGGCCGCACCACTGCCGGGATATCAATATAGCATTTAAGAAGCTGGGACAGCAGGCGTATGAGGCTCAGATTGGAAGCCGTGAGGAGTTCGTGCATATCTTCGGTCAGAGCTGGTTATAGACGTTCACCTATGGGTTGGACATATATATCACAATACAATATCCATAAAAGCGGGCGGGGCGGATCACAGACGCTCCGCCGGAAAGGAGACTATGAGAAGAGGTTACAACAAATACGGTGCACGTAAGACCGAAGTTGACGGCATAACATTTGATTCAATGAGGGAAGCTGAGCGCTACTGTGAGCTTAAGATGCTGCTTAAGGCAGGAAAGATATCAGGGCTTACGCTACAGCCAAAATTCAGGCTTCAGGAAGGCTTCAAGGTCAATGGAAAGACCGAGAGGGCAATAACATACATTGGCGATTTCATGTATGAGGAAAATGGGCACAGGGTAGTTGAAGATGTGAAGGGCTTTGAGACAAAAGAGTTCAGAATCAAGAGGAAGCTCTTCCTGTACCGGAACAGGGATATTGAGCTGAGGATTATCAGGTAGGAGGCTACAGATGGAATGCAGGGAGATTATGTCAAGCTGAACCGCAACATCCTCAACTGGGAGTGGTGGAGCGACATCAAGACATGCCGGCTGTTCATCTACTGTCTGTTAAAAGCAAACTGGAAGGATGCAAAGTTCAGGGGAACAGATGTCAAAAGGGGATCATTCGTTTCATCGGTCGCAAAGATGAGCTGTGAGACACAACTTTCAGAAAGAGAAATAAGAACAGCGCTAAATCACCTAAAATCGACAGGCGAAGTGACAAGCAAATCGACAAGCAGATATACGATATTTACTGTGGTTAACTATGATTTGTATCAGGAAAGCGACAAACAAACTGACAGGCAGGAGACGAACAAGAGACAAACTAAAGACAAACAAGAGACAACAATAGAAGAAAGAAAGAATAATAAGAATAATAAAAAAGAGAGTAAAGAGAAAAAGAACACCCACGGCGAGTACATGCATGTCCGTCTGACCGATGATGAGTTTGAAAAGCTCAAGGCTGATTACGGAGAAGCAGACACCCTTGAAGCTGTAAAGCTGCTTGATGAATACATCGAGATGAAGGGCTATAAGGCTAACAGCCACTACCTCGCTTTGCGTAAGTGGGTATACAGGGCTCTCGAAGAACAGCGGCAGAAAGATGCCGGAAAGCCTGACAGGGCAAAGAATAAAGGCGGAAGGCCTAACAGGTTCAATGGATTTGAACAGCGTGAGTATGACTATGATGCCTACGAGGCAGACATACTGAACAGCCAGAATGGACTGATATGATGAGCAGGGGAGGTGAAATGTGATGGACAAGAAAATGAGCGAGACAGTCGAGAAGGCAAGAGAACTCGGACAGGACCTGATAAGTTCAGCAGGCAACATAACAGGCTTCGAGATGATGAAGGGCTATCTTGACAACATGGAGCTTGCACTCAAGGATGCCAACAACACGGCAATACCGCTTGAAGCATTTGTAAGCAAAGAAGACGTTGACGACATCCGGGAATATATCCGCGGGATAATCGATGTCAAGATTAGGCGTGAGGCGGCAAGGCTCAGTGAGCTTATGCCCTGCAAAGCGGGCTGACAGACCATACAGCCCGGACAGATGTGCGGTATGCGGCAGGAAGATAGACTTCGGACCATATGCGTGGCAGTTCGACAGGGACGCATACGTCTATAAGCGCAAGAGAAGCCATGCAAGATATGACTACTACTGCAGCTACGGCTGCATGAGGAAGGACAGACAATAAAACAGGCCATGATAAAAACATGGCGGAAAGGAGCCAAGCCTCCGGCCGGGGCAACGATGCATCGGGCTCCTGAACACAATGACATACGACGAGTTTTTAGAGACCAAGATTGAGATTGCAAAAGATACAGGATTTGAAGTGAATCCTGATGAAGTGAACAAGGCACTCAGCCCGCACCAGAGGGATGCGGTTATATGGGCGCTTAAGGGAGGAAGAAGGGCACTGTTTGAGAGTTTCGGACTTGGAAAGACAGTGCAGGAGATAGAGTTCTGCAGAATCGCAGCAGAACATGAGAACGGCAGGGCGCTGATAGTACTGCCACTTGGAGTTAAGCAGGAGTTCACAAGGGATGCGGCAGAGATACTTGGATATGACAGACCGGAATACTGCAGGACAATGGATGAGGTGAAGGCATGTCACAGCAGGATTGTTCTTACCAACTACGAGAGGGTAAGGGATGGCGACATAATGCCGGAGTACTTCACGGCTACATCGCTTGACGAAGCGAGTGTGCTCAGAAGCTTTGGCAGCAAGACATACCAGACGTTTCTTGACAAGTTCAAAAATGTGCCGTACAAGCTTGTTGCAACTGCAACACCGTCACCGAACAGGTACAAGGAACTGATACATTACGCAGGATACCTTGAAGTCATGGACACGGGACAGGCTCTTACAAGATTCTTCCAGCGTGACAGCACGAAGGCAAACAACCTGACGCTCTACCCGAACATGGAAGATGAGTTCTGGCTGTGGGTAAGCAGCTGGGCATTATTCATAACAAAGCCGTCAGATGTCTGTGAAGACTATTCAGATGACGGATACGAACTGCCGCCGCTTGACGTGCGCTGGCATGAATTACCGATACATTACGGGGACACAGCCGACAGAACAGGTCAGATGCAGCTGTTCACGGAAGCTGCGGCGGGACTTAAGGAAGCCGCAGACGTAAAACGCAACAGCATAGGCGCAAGAGTGGCGGAGATGAAAAAGATTGTTGATGCTTCACCTGATGATCATTTTCTGTTGTGGCATGACCTTGAGGCTGAAAGGCATGAGATTAAAAAACAGATACCGGAGACGGTGGATATATACGGATCACAGGATTATGACGTAAGGGAACAGCGCGTCATAGACTTTTCAGAGGGCAGAACAAGACTATTTGCCACAAAGAAGTCAATATCAGGATCCGGATGTAACTTCCAGAAGCACTGCCACCGCGAGATATTCCTTGGGATTGATTATGAGTTCAATGACTTCATACAGGCGGTGCATAGGTGTTACAGATTCCTGCAGAAGGATCAGGTTGTAATCGACATCATTTACATGGAGAATGAGAGGGCAATCAGGGAAGCCCTTCTTGAAAAATGGAAGAACCATGAATACATGGTTGCAAAGATGGTGGATATCGTAAAAAAGTACGGGCTAAGCCCGGCAAGCAAGATAAAGAGACTTGAAAGAAAGATGGGGGTGGAGACAGTGAAAGTACAGGGAAATCATTACACTGCAGTCAATGATGACTGTGTGGAAGAGTGCAGAAGGATAGAGAGCAACAGCATAGGTCTTATACATACGTCAATACCTTTCGGCAATCATTACGAATACAGCGCTAATTACAATGACTTTGGGCACAATCAGAACACGGAGAGATTCTTTGAACAGATGGATTACCTTACACCTGAGCTGTTAAGGGTCTTGCAGCCGGGAAGGGTAGCGGCCATACATGTAAAGGACAGGGTACTGTTTGGCAATACAACAGGTACCGGAATGCCTACTGTTGAGCCCTTCCATGCGCAGTGCATCAGCCACTACATGAAGCACGGCTTTCAGTACTTTGGAATGATAACAGTTGTTACTGACGTGGTACGCGAGAATAACCAGACATACCGTCTTGGCTGGACTGAACAGTGCAAGGACGGCTCAAAGATGGGCGTGGGATGCCCCGAGTATGTGTTACTGTTCCGCAAGCTTCCAACCGACAGGTCAACGGCATATGCCGATACGCCGGTAACAAAGTCAAAGGATGAATATACAAGGGGACAGTGGCAGCTTGACGCACACGGATACTGGAGGAGCTCCGGTGACAGGCTTGTAACAAAATCCGAAGTGGAGCAGGCAGATGTAAAGAATCTCCAGCGTATTTACAGGGAATATTCCAGAAGCCATGTCTATAACTATGAAGAGCATGTGGCGCTTGCCAACAAGCTTGATAAAGAAGACAAGCTCCCGGCAGTGTTTATGGTGATCGCACCTGGCAGCTGGAATGACATGGAAGTATGGGATGACATCAACCGCATGCGAACACTCAACACAACACAGAGCAGGCGCAGACAGCAGATGCACGTATGTCCGCTTCAGCTTGATATTGTTGAACGCATAATTAACCGCTACAGCAACGAGGGCGACACGGTACTTGACCCGTTCGGAGGCCTTATGACAGTTCCAATGACGGCAGTAAAGATGAAAAGATACGGCTATGGAATAGAACTGAGCTGTGACTATTTCAGAGACGGTGTTGGATATCTTCAGGAAGCAGAAAATGAGATAGAAACACCTACACTGTTTGACTTTATGGAGGCTTAATATGATAAACGGGGAATTAATAGTTGATAATTTCGCTGGTGGGGGCGGAGCCTCCACCGGAATAGAAGAAGCTACCGGCTTTAGTGTGGATATAGCAATTAACCATGATCCTAAGGCTATTGCAATGCATAAAGCAAACCATCCGAATACAAAGCATTATTGCGAAGATGTATGGCAGGTAGACCCAGTGCAGGCATGTAATGGGCATCCTGTGGGGCTTGCCTGGTTCTCTCCTGACTGTAAACATTTCAGCAAGGCAAAAGGCGGCAAGCCAAAGGATAAGAATATAAGAGGTCTTGCATGGGTAGCATGCAGGTGGGCTGGACTGGTAAGACCTAGAGTAATCATGTTGGAGAATGTGGAAGAATTCAAGACATGGGGACCACTGAACAGAGGGCATCATCCCATTAAGGCAAAGCAGGGTAAAACCTTTGAGAAGTTTGTCCAGCAGCTTACAGATTTAGGCTATGAGGTGCAATTCAAGGAGCTGATTGCTGCTGACTACGGTGCACCCACCATGCGCAAGAGATTTTTCATGATTGCGAGGTGTGACGGGAAGCCCATCATCTGGCCGGAGCCGACACACGCACCGGCAGACAGCAAAGAAGTGAAGAAAGGATTGCTCAAGCCCTATGTAGGAGCATACACACAGTTGGACTTTTCCCTGCCGTGCCCCAGCATCTTTGACACCTCGGAAGAGATCAAGGAGAAATACGGGATCCGGGCGGTACGTCCGCTGGCACCGAAGACGATGGAGAGAATAGCACGAGGACTGAAAAAGTTTGTGCTCGAGAATCCAGAGCCGTTTATCATCCCGATTGGATATGGAGAGAGGAAAGGACAAGCCCCTAGAGTACATGATATAGAGAAACCATTGCCGACCATAGTTGGAAGTGGAAAACATTATCTGTGTGAGCCGTACATGGTGCAGATTGGTCAGACTGGCTTTACAGCAGACAGAAGTAAGGATGTAAGAGAGCCTCTCACAACTATCGTGAGTAAAAATGAACATTGTCTTATCAGTCCTACGCTTATCCAGTATCATTCTGAGACGGCACAGGGAGAAGTCCGGGGGCAGAGCATTAAAGATCCGATCATGACTGTGGACGGATCGAACAGATATGGACTGGTCACATCGTTTCTGCATAAGTACTATGACGGAGGATATAAGGGTGCTGGAGAAACAGTAGAAAACCCGCTTCCGACAGTGACCGCATGGGATCATAACAGCGTTGTTACAGCGAATCTGATTCAGATGAATAATCATTGTGACGGAAAAGATATCAGACAGCCATTACCAACGATCACAGCCGGAGACGGACACTTCGGGGAGGTCAGAGCCTTTCTGATTAAATACTATGGACAGGGAACAGGACAGGATATAAAGGCACCGCTGGACACCGTGACGGCTCAGGACAGATTCGGACTTGTAACTATCAATGGTACAGATTACCAGATTGTAGATATCGGATTGCGGATGTTAGAGCCAAGAGAGCTGTATGGCTGCCAGGGATTCCCGGATGATTACATAATTGATCATGACTATACAGGAAAGACATACCCGAGAAGCGAACAGGTCAGAAGATGCGGCAATGCAGTGTGTCCGCCGATTCCTGCGGCATTGGTAAAAGCAAATTTACCGGAATTGTGCGTTGCTGAACGGATGCCGAATATGCAGATCGAAGCAGATCAGACCGGTCAACTTAGATTTGCTTAACACGAAGTTGAGTTAAAAAGGAGAAAAAACATGGAAAAATTCTATATTGTTACAAATGCAGATTTTTTAAACGAAATTAAAGATTACAACATGATGACCATGATGACTGTTATACAAAGTTAGAAAAAGTAGAATATAGTAATGCTCCAATAGAGTTTGAAATACAACTATTTGAGTCACAACAATATTTAAGGAATTTACTTGATAGAAAAAAAGAATAACATATAAAACTAGTTTATTTGAAAAGTTTGTACATTTTTTTGTTATAAACCATACCAACCGTTAATATTAGATGGTTGGTATTTTTTTCTGTTCATTACAAATTGGATATGCTATAATTACTGCATAAGTTAGCGCCGTAGAGCCGAATATATGAGACTTAATGTCTTGTATGTCCGGCTCTTTTTATTTTGTAAAATAGAAGGGAGGTATAGCATGGCAGGAAAGAAGAATCCATTAGCTGATAAAGCGTATGAGATGTATAAGCAGGGTACAAAACTAGTAGATATTGCATCTGTGCTTGGCGTACCTCCGGGAACGGTACGAAGATGGAAAAGTACGCATGGATGGGATAGCGAACGTTCGGAAAGAAAAAGCGAGCGTTCGGATAAGAAGCAAACAATAAAAAGTATACCTGTTGATGATGGCACAAAGGAGACATTACAGAACGATGACCTTACGCCGGAACAGCAGATGTTTTGTATATATTACAGTAGGACTTTCAATGCGGCACAGAGCTACCAGAAAGCGTATGGATGCAGTTACGAAACGGCAATGGTTGAGGGTAGTAAGAGCCTAAGAAAACCTAAGATTAGGGCAGAAATTGAACGCTTAAAAGAAATCAAGCGTCAGCAGATAGTAGCCGGTGCAGATGATATTGTGGAATTGCAGATGCGTATTGCTTTTGCAGATATTGGAAATTATGTCTCGTTCGGGCAGAAAGAAGTAACTGATATAGAGACAGACGAAACATATATGGTTAGCGTGGTTGATCTGAAAGAATCTAAAAACACGGATACACAGCTCATCCAAGAAGTTAAGCGTGGAAAAGATGGGGTTTCGGTGAAACTGGCAGATAAGCAAAAGGCTATTGACTGGCTGTCGAAGTATTTCCTCGTACATCCAGATGATAAATATAAAGCAGAATTTGATAAAAAGCGTGCCGAAGTCAGTGACAATTCTGGAGCACAGATTTTGCAGAATATGCAGACGATAGCGGACATCTTGCAACACCCGGTAGCAAACCGGAGTATATCTGATCTGGAAGAAGGTGATGCGGATGAATAAACCTGCACCATTAAGTCAGAGGCAGTATGAGTATATGCAGAGATGCATGATTAGCTGGTTCAACGTGGCAGAAGGCGGTAAGCGTGGGGGAAAGAACGTACTTGCAACGCTGGTTTTCTGCTCACTGCTTGAAACACATAAGAATAAGATACATCTGGTAGGCGGTGTATCGAATGCGACCGCAAAGCTGAATATCTTGGACTGTGACGGATATGGACTGCTCAATTACTTCGAGGGCAGATGCCGCGAGGGTAAATATAAAGACCGAGATTGTGTTTATGTGCAGACTAAGACAGGGGAAAAGGTTGTGCTTATATCTGGCGGCGGTAAAGATGGAGACGAAAAACTGATAAAGGGTAATACCTACGGCATGGCATACATCACCGAGGCGAATGAATGCCACCAGAAGTTTTTAAAAGAGGTGTTCGACCGTACGCTTTCCAGTTCCGACCGTAAGATATTTCATGATCTGAACCCGAAAGAGGAAGAGCATTGGTATTACACCGAAATTTTAAAATTCCATGAAGAGCAGCAAGATAAGAATCCAAACTATGGATATAATTACGGACATTTTACTCTGGTGGATAATATGAGCATGACGGATGAGCAGATCAGAAAAGTTCTTAGCACCTATCAGAAAGGCACTGTGTGGTATAGACGTGACATTAAAGGCGAACGAGCAGTTGCAGAAGGAATCATTTTCCGGAAGTTTGCAGAGAACAATGAACCATATCTGTATGATGAGGATACAGATCCACTGCTTGAACGTGATATAAAGGGCAAACTGTTACACTGTCCATCAAAAATTACGATGGGTATAGACTTCGGTGGAAACGGATCCATGACAACCTTTGTGCTGAAGCTTTACTTCCACGGATATCATGATCTGAGGACGGCAGAGGAAGCAAACTTGGAGCTGTCACCGGACATTGATGCGGAAGCGATATGCAGTAAGTTTATAGAGTTTTTCAAATACTGCCAGGAAAAGTACGGATTTATTGACTGGGTATTTCCAGACAGCGCAAGCACAACGATGATAAACAGCCTGCGGAGTGCTGCGAGAAAAGCAGGATTGCCATACCGGAATATTAAAGGTTGCCGTAAAAATGAAGTGTCGGACAGACCACGAACCTACGACATGCTGATGAATACCGGAAGGTGGAAGATAAACCGGAATTGCACAAAGCTACGGAGTGCGATCGGTAAGTTGAAATGGGATCCAGACCACCCGGACATACCAGAGGATAAAAACATCGGAAACTGCAATGACTGGTGGGATGCGGAGAACTATACAATTTTGGATTTTATTGAATATGTTGATCTTGACAGAAGATAGGAGGAAGAGATGGAGGATTGTGTAAAAGCATTTTTGAATAAAAAAGGATACGATGTAAATGATAAGGCATTAACGATCATTCATGCATGTGATGACTGGTACGCGAACCGATTGATAAGTGATTTCCATAAGCGAAAAACAATCAATGGGATACCATATGAGCTTACAAGACTGAATTTTGCAAAAAGATGCTGTTCTGATGACGCTAATCTCTGTGAGGTGCTTGAAATCAATGCTGGAGAGGGGGAACAGGCGGATTTCGTAGCAAAGGTGCTTGCTGGCAGTAATTTCAACACGCAATACCGTAAACAGTTAGAAAAAACCTCTGCGGATGGTACAGTAGCCTGTTATATCCGCTTGGACAATGCAACGATTATGGATGATTCTTCTGTGAGAGGTGGAGATATTAAGCTTAATTATGTGGAAGCAGATGCGTTTACGCCACTCACTGTGGAGAATGATATTGTGGTTGAGGCGGCATTTTCAGGAAGTACACTGGTCAAGGGAAAGAAACAAACAACCTTAGTCCTTTTCCTTCTTGATGACAATAAATTATATACAGCCGAAACACATATCTTTAATGATCGTGGAGATGAGATTACAGAGGAGTGCACTATTGTACAGCTCGGTGATGTAAAGCCTTTTGCGGTTATGCGCGTGGCAGAAGTTAATAATTTAGATAACATGGAAGGTTATGGGCTGCCTAAGTTATGGAGTGCGATTCCAGCACTTAAGGTTGTAGATTTGTGCTATAACGTATTGTTTAGCGATTTGGACAAGTCTGAAAAAATTATACTGATAAATGAATTACTTTGTGCTTTTGATGATGATGGAAATCTAATATTAACTCCTGAACAAAAAAAATTATTTGTATTTACAGGGGAAAAACTTCCAGAAGAGAAGGGGTTTATTCAAGAATATAATCCTGAAATCCGAGTAGAACAGATTACAAAGGCATTTGAACTGGCACTATCATTATTATCTATGTCTTTTGGGTACGGAACAAAAAAATACAGCTTTGAAAATGGACAGATCAAGACGGCTACTGAGTATTTCGGTGAGCGACAAGATGCAATGCAGGAGCTTGGAAAACAGCGGCAGGTCGCAATTGAATATATACAGGATATATGCAGGGCTGTCATGTGGGTTTCCAACATTTATCATGGGACATCCTATGATCTTGATGCAGAAATCGCAATCGGATTTGATGATAGTTATATTACGGATAAAGCATCGGAACTTGAACGGAAACGAAATGATGCGCTTGCATTTGATATTCCAGAGTTGACAGTTTGGTATCTCAAGGATGCATACAACCTGTCAGAAGAGGAAGCGCGGAAACTGGTAGAAGCTAAGATTGAGCAGGAAGAACAAGACACAGGTGGAGAAGGGGAGGATTAATGCTGTCAGAAGAACAACTCGAGATCATATCCGAAACCATTGCACCCCTGTTCCAGTATTTAGAGCATGAGGTTATTGTGGATATTACCCGTAGAATTGCAAAGACGCTTACTTATAGCCGTACTGCAGAGTTACAGGCAATATTTATGTCAGACCTCGGCTATAGTCCGGCACGGATCCGGAAAGAAGCAATGAAGATTCTTAATGCGGATTCGGAATATCGTAAGGCCGTAGCGAAGAACACATTGGAATATAAGCGCGAGATCAGGGATACGATCAATGATATTACCAGGAAAGCGTACAAAGCCAATGATGATATTGTGGCAGGTGCCGGTAACATGGCATGGATCAGTGACCTTGCCGTGTGGAAGAGTGTTGGTAAGGAGTTAAAAGATCATTCTTTTTTGCAACAGCTTGTGGATGCGTTTGCAGCACAGACTGCCGGAGAACTTAAGAACATGACACAGAGTACCGGCTTTAAAACCATGAGCGGGTATGAGGGCATAGAGAACGCATACCGCAGGGAATTGGATAAGGCGGTTATTAAGATCTGTTCCGGCACATTCTCCCAGGATAAAGTGATTCGTGATGTGGTGCATGATCTGGCACAGAGCGGGTTACGGTCCATTGATTACGCATCTGGTTATAGTATGCAGCTTGATACTGCATCGAGACTTGCAATCAGAACAGGGTGCCATCAGCTTGCGGGAAAGATACAGGATAAAAACATCGAACAGACCGGGGAGAACCTTGTATATGTATCGAAGCATCGGGGCGCACGTAATAAGGGAGTAGGTCATGCCAACCATGAGCAGTGGCAGGGCAAGGTTTATTACATCAAAGAGGGACAGAATTACCGGGAAGAGGCGGACCGTATCGGACAGGATTATATTACAGATCTGTGGAGAGCAACCGGTTACAGTGCAGATGGTGCACATGAGGACGATCCGGAGGGACTTTATGGGTATAACTGCCGGCATAATCATTATGTATGGTTTGAAGGGGCTTCCAGTTTCCCAAAGAATCATGATGAAAAGGATCCGGCGCCGGTAACTATCAATGGAAAAACCTACGATTATTATGCCATGACACAGAAAATGAGGTCTATGGAGCGGAATATCCGGGCATTAAAAAGGGAAAAGGAAGCTCTTACCACACTGGGAGCGGACACAACAGAAATTAATGCCAGGATTAAGCGCAAGACTGCGGAGTATAAAGAGTTTTGTAAGGCCTGTGGTGTACCGGCAGCTACAAGTAAGCTTCGGTATGAATGTGGCACGTCCGATCTAAAGAAAACTAAGGCGTGGAAAGGGTTTGAAGTATCGGTTGCACCCGCAAAGAAAAAGGTTACAGAAGTACCCCAATCTGCTACAGTAGATATAACAGAAGATAAAGGAAATATTGAAGTGCATAGCATAGGTAAAATTGATCGAGAAATATATAAGTGCATAACCGAGGATATTAGAACGGATGAGGTTATTATTACAGATGAGCGAATAAAACATGTCAAGGAACGTCATCCCGATGATTATGAGAGATTTTGTTCATATATTCCACAGATTATAGAAGAACCAGATTATATTATAAAAGCTAATAAGCCCAATACTGCAACAATATTGAAAGAGATTATAGAAGATGGCAAGAAATTTCAACTTGTACTTAGAATTAAGACATCAGAGGATAATCCAGCTTTCAAAAATTCAGTTATTACGTTCTTAAATATCAAAGAAAGAACATGGAATAAATATTTGAGAAATAAGGAAATTCTTTACAAAAGAGAATAGAAATGCTATATTATTCATAAAATAGAGTGATCTCTTTGAGGTGGAAAATTCGTGTCGCCACACACCAGAAATGGTTAACAAGAGATGCGAGAGTAGGCACGCTCGCCAAAGAGGTCAGTCTATATAAAAATGATTATCCGAGGTGGTAAAATTCGTTGCAACCACGCACCCTATGGGTCAAAAGAGATGCAGGAGAGGCGACGCCTGCCGGATAGTTCTTTGCTTATGAAAGAGGTTGTAGATTGTACTTATTTTAATGACCATCACAATATTGTGATGGAATTTTTATATTATCGTTGAAACAAAACATTAGTTCTGCTATAATATCCACATGGAGGATTACGTATGTTGCCAAAAGGATATTACTGGTGCAGATGTCCTCGATGTGGAAATCCTAAGATGCAGGTATTAAGGAATGATACCGCACTTGTCAATTTCCCAGGGTACTGCAAAAAGTGTAAAACAGAATCATTGATGACAATAGAGCCTAAGCGCCAAATAGTAAATTCGTAAATCGAATTGCTGTTTGGCGTTTTTTATTGTCGGATCCGGCGGGATAGAGCAGTGGTAGCTCAATGGCTTCCTTAGTCATGAGTCGGTGGTTCGATTCCATCTCCCGCAATTTCCCATATCGCAGAAAGTGCGATTCAAAAAATATTTTAGGAGGATGAAATGAAGAACATTTTTGAAATCATGAAAGAGTATGGACTTGAAGTGCCGGAAGATAAAAAGAAGGACTTTGAAAAGACTGTGCTCGAAAACTACAAGACCATGACGGATTATGACAATCAGACTAAGAAGCTGGACGCAGCGAATGAGATGATCAAAGCGAATGACACCGCCATGAAAGACTTACAGGGTAAGTTAGACGGATTCAAGGATGTAGATGTATCTGGTCTGAATCAGAGAATCAAGGATCTGGAAACAGAAAATGCGAACATCCAGAAAGATTTCGATGCAAAGATTGCAGATCGTGATTTTAATGATCTTGTGAAGGAAAGCATTGCTGCTGTCAATGGTAAGAATCCTAAGGCAATCACCGCTTTATTGGATGTGGAAACCTTAAAGGCGTCCAAGAACCAGAAAGAGGACATTGCAGCGGCTATCAAGACATTAACGGAAGCAGAAGACAGCAAAATGCTGTTCGGTGAACCGGAACCGAAACCGGCAGGAAGAGTTGATCTTATCGGAGGAGTGAAAAAAACACCTGCAGAAGGAGTATCTTCTCTGATGGATGCATTAAAAGAAAAATACAAGCAGTAAAGGAGAATGAATTATGGCATTAACGTTAGCAGAAGCAAAAGTAGGTTATGCAGACAAGGTAGAGCAGAATGTGATTGACGAATTCAGAAGATCATCTATTCTGCTCGATAAACTGATATTTGATGATACTATTTCACCAACAGGCGGAAGCAATCTGGTATATGGATACCAGAGATTGGAGACACCATCTACCGCGGCAGTACGTCAGATTAATTCTGAGTATTCACCAAACGAAGCAAAGAGAACCAAATGTACAGCAAGTCCGGTAATTCTTGGAGGCTCTTTCCAGATTGACCGTGTGATCGCCCAGACATCCGGGGCCATCAATGAGATGGATTTCCAGATTAAAGAGAAAACGAAAGCTGGAGCAAACTATTTCCACAATTTGGTTATCAACGGAACAGCTGCATCTTCCGGGGCAGGATATGTACCTAATACCTTTGACGGACTTAAAAAGATTCTTTCCGGAAAATCAACGGAGATGACAACTGATATCGACATTTCAACATCTGCATTATTAGACAGCAATTATAACGCATTGCTTGATGAATTAGATACATTCCTTGCATTATTAGCCGCTAAACCAGATGTGTTAATGATGAATAGCAAGATGCTTACAAAGGTGAAGTCCGCTGCACGTAGGGCAGGATATTATGACAGAAGCAAGGATGACTTCGGAAGAACCGTAGAGACATACAATGGAATTATCCTCATGGATGCCGGACAGTATTACAACGGTTCTACTACAGAAGATGTTGTTTCTACATCGACACCAGGTTCAAATGCGTATGGCACAACTGATATTTATGCGGCAAAACTTGGACTTGATGCATTCCACGGAATTTCTGTAGATGGCAGCAAGATGCTTAAGACATACCTTCCAGATTTACAGGCACCTGGAGCTGTAAAGACTGGAGAAGTAGAGTTGATTGCTGGAGCAGTGCTTAAAAACAGTAAAATGGCTGGTGTTCTGAAAGGAATTAAATTATTAGGTAAAACTGCCTAAGGAAAGCGAGGGAGCTTAATATGCCTTATATTGATTGGGAGTATTACAGCTCCCTTTATGCAAATGTTCCAAAGGATGAGTTTCCGGCACTTCTTCAAAAAGCATCGTCAAAGCTGGATGTGTATACCCATATGAGGGCGAGAAAATTCGAAGACGTTTATGATGAAGTAGCTGCAACGTACTTTCAGAAGCGGGTGCACACGCAGATTCGGAATACAGTCTGTGATCTGATAAATGCACTTTATATGCAGGAATCTACTGGGATGGGTACAGGAGTTTCATCTGTCAGTAATGATGGGTACTCAGAATCATATAAGATAACTACAGTTGCAGAGAAAGAAGCTCAGCTTTTATCAATTACGAGAAGTGGTCTTTCTGGTACAGGATTGGCAGGTGCGTTATGAGTGGATTATTTACGGATGTCATGACCGTTTACAACTTCCATCGTGATTCGGAATCAGAAAAGGAAACATGGATCAGATCAGTAATCAAAGGTGTGCAGTGGACACACAATAAAAAGAAGATTACTGTATCTGGTGGCGTGATGACAGAAAACAGAGTAGAAAGTCTTACGATTGATTTTCAACGTAATCATGGAAATAAGCCATTTCTTCCACCGGATAAGTTTGCAAAGCTCCCACAGGGAAAAGCAGAAGAATACTGGACATTGAATGAAAAGTCAGGGCAGGACGTTATCGTGCTGGGGGTATCTGAAAAGGAAATTTCTAGAAATTACAAACTCCAAAACCTGCAGAATGATTTCTGGTATTCCGGAACGGTCACAGAAGTATCTGATAACAGGAACAGACCAAGATTGAAAACAATCAAGGCGGTGGTGAAATAGTGGCATATGACAGAATATGTACATTCAATTTAGGCGATTGTGTTAAAAAGCTCGGACTGGATGAAAAAGGGCATGTGGTGAATTTTATTGCAAATGAAATCATGAGATTATCTGACGATTATGTTCCATTTGATTTGGCAGAGAAATACACTAATCCGGGACGATTGAAGGACAGCGCACATATAGAAGAGCAATCTGATGTTGTGTGGAACACACCATATGCAAGGCGTTGGTACTATGAAGATGCTAATTTTCAGGGAGCGCCTACCCGCGGAAGGTTTTGGGTTGATCGCATGTTACAGAACGGTGGATTAAGAGAAATAGAGGATGGAGCTAGGAAGAAGGTAGGCGAATGAGAACAGTATCAGAAAGTGTAATAACATGGCTTAAGACATTCAATCCGAAAGAATATCGGAAGATGAAACGGATTGAAACGGGTATCCTTCCGGCTGATGTGGATTCTTATGCTTTAGTAAAAGAGCCGATTGTAAATAAAAAGACCAGTATTTCCGGAAAAGTTACAGCGACAGAGTATTATACACTGCATGCCAGACTTGCAAGCCAGAATAATACGGACCGGATTGATAATGGAGCATTCGGTGAGCTGTTAGAAGCGTGGGTGTATGAACAGAAACAGATGAAAAATTATCCGGTTATCGAATCAGGAAAAGTAAAGGGTGTGGATGTGACAACACCGTTTTATGTTGGAAAGACAGAGACAAACAACAGTGTTTACCAGTTAACAATATCAATTACTTATGTAAAGGAGAATTAGTAATATGAGAGAGGAATTAAGACATTACATTGACACGTCAATGAATAGCGGCACACCGACATATGAGATGCTTGGAGACGGCATATCATCACTTACAGAGGAGATGAATCCGTCCGAAGAGACAAAACATTATATTAATATGTCATCTGACAGCAACAACGTAAAGTCATATCAGCGCTCATTTGAGGCTGATAAGGAAGACTGTGTTGAAGATGAGATTCAGAAGTGGCTTGACAAGATGGTAGATGATCTTCCAGTTGGGGCAAAGGCGAAGACATCATTTGTACGCCTGAGAATCAAGGATGCCGTATCAGGCTCGGCAGGAACATATAAGGCTATCAAGGTGCCGTGTACTGTATCAGTGTCAAGCAACGGCGGCGATGGCGGTGATTATAACCATACGGTTGTATCAGTCAAGCAGTGCGGCGATGATGTTCATGGCACATTCAACGTAACAACCAACACATTTACAGAAGGCGATACAGAGTAACAGGAGGGCATATGGAGAAAGCAAGCATCAGAGTCAGTAAAGGCATAGAAGTCGAGGTTAATGACAATGGCGACACAATCACAATGAATGTGGAATCAGCGGAGTTTGTCAATGAATTCTATGCATTATTGGATAAGTTTGAAAATCTTGCGGATAAGGCACGCTCAGACGAGTATAAAGCAATGGATACGCGCGAGAAACTTACAGTCATTGTTCAGGGAACAAAGGATGTGCTTGCAAGCATCGATTCTATATTCGGTGACAGTGCAAGCAGGAAGATATTCGGAGATACAACGCCGTCACTGTACATAGTTGCTGATTTCTTTGAAAAGATAACGCCTATAATCCGTAAATACGCAGAACAGCGCCGCTCAGACATCATGAGAAGATATAATTCATCCAGAATGGCTGGAGCCACAAGGAAGATGGGGCGCTGATATGTATAACGTCTTATTAGACCCCCTGCCGGAGTTCTGGCAGGGGTATCGTATTAATACGGATTTCAGGATAGGCATACAGATGCAGCAGGCCATGGAAGATGACTCTCTTTCCGCGGAAGAAAAGTATGAGACATGTGCAACGCTGCTGTTTCCCGACAGCTTCCCGGATACAGCACAGAAGATATGGGAGGCTGTTGAATGGTTCCTTACGGATTATAACCATGATAATGAAGGCAGGACAAGAAAAGGACCTAAGGCAATGGATTGGAATGTGGATCAGTGGAGAATCTATGCCGCATTCCTGAGCCAGTATAACATAGACCTTCACACAACAAAAATGCACTGGTTTGTATTCATGGGTCTGTTTACCAATCTGAATGAATGTGCACTGCACCATGTGATGGATATCAGAAGCCGGAAGATAGAACCTGATATGAAACGGGAGCAGAAGGAACAGCTAAGAGAATATAAGGCACGTTACAGCCTTGAGAATATGAGCTGTGAAGAGACAGAGGACGAGAAGAGAGAACGCATGACAGCAGTTGATGAGTTCAACCGGTTAAGGAAGGCAGGTAGCTGATATGGCAGATTATGATGCTGAGGTGAGGATACATACCAAAGTAGATACTTCGGAAGTTGATGAGCTGAATAAAGCACTGCATGGCACGGCTTCCACAGCTGACGACACGGCCGATAGCGTGAATGATGTAGGTGATAAAGCTGACAAGACCGCCAATGACCTTAAGAAGGTTAAAGAGGAGACTGTGGAGATAACAAAAGAGGCTGATAAGGCAGCAAAGGCAGTCTCTGATATGACGGATTCATCACAGACACAGTCACTTGCCCTGCAGATTGAAAAAGCAAGAGACAAGGTGTCAGGTCTTAAAGAGAAGATGGATGAGCTCGCCGGGGAAAAGGTGTATAACGAGGATTACACAGATCTTGAGAAAGAGCTTAGCCGGCTTATGGGAGCATATAACAAGCTCACAGAAAAGGCTGAGAACTGGCAGGGAAGCAAACGTTCAAACAGCTGGCAGCAGCTGCAGCAGAACATTGAAAATACAAAAAATGAGATTGATGAGCTCAGGAAGCGCAAGGAAGATTATGACAAGGCCGGCAATATGTATTCAATGGGGGCTGAAACACCCGAATATGGCAAATTGTCGAAAGAATATGATTATGCGCAGAAGTCACTTGCAATCCTTGAAAAGAAACAGGAAGAGTATGAGGATAAGAAGTCTGCCGGTGAAGCAAAAGCCCAAGAACAGGCTGCAAAAAGTCTCCAGAAGATAGAAGCACAGGAAGAAAAGCACCGACAGAAAGAAGCAGCTGCGATGATGGAGCAGCAGAAGTATGAGAGTATCAGGGCTGAGGCTGTTGTCGGTGATGAGAATATTGTCAAGCTTGCAGAAGAACAGGAAAAAATACAACAGAGAATTGCAGAACTTAAGAAAGCCGGAGTTACATACGGATATAAGGAATATGATGAGCTGAAAGGACGTCTTGCTGAAATTGATAAAGCCATTAAAGGCAATACAGCAAGCATGAAGAAGCTGCCGAAGGTTGGGAAAAAATCAATGAATGCACTTGGTGCATCTACGAAAAAGACAGGCTCGTTATTGTCAACGCTAGGCAGCAGATTCAAGGGGATTGTTCTGAGCCTTCTTATATTCAACTGGATATCAAAAGGCTTTAATGCAATGATATCCGGCATGAAGACAGGCTTCCAGCATCTTGCCAAGTACTCAGATGGGTACAATAAGAACATGTCAGAGATGAAGGGCGGAACGGAGCAGTTGCAGAATGGGCTTGCGGCTGCGTTTGAACCGGTTGCTAATTTCATCATCCCTATAATTAACAGCCTTATTGCAAAGCTGAATGAAGGAGCTGAGCAGGTAAGCCGGTTTATGGCAATAATAAGCGGCAAGAGCAGTTATACAAGGGCAAAGAAACAGGTTACAGATTATGCTAAGAGTCTGGACACTGCATCCAATGCGGCAAAAGGAGCACTTGCGTCATTTGACAGTCTTGAAGTGCTCGATACCGGAGATAACAGCGGAAGCAAGAGCGGTTCTGATATGTTTGAGGATGTGTCGCTTGAAGGTGCTGATCTGAGTATGTATGATGCACTGCTTGAAAAGATAGCACAGATTAAGGAATATGCGGCAGAACTTAAGGATATATTCGCGAAAGGCTTCTTTGACGGACTTGGTGACTATGAAGGCAAGTTTGACACGATTAAGCATGCAATACAGGGAATAAAGGATGCGCTCATTAACATCTGGACAGATACAGCCGTGCTGTCGGCCTGTGACGGATGGATAAAGTCTGTTGCAGGCCTGCTGGGGACGGCTGTCGGTGCCCTGTTCAGCATTGGTCTTACAATTGCGGCAAATCTGTTGGGGGGACTTGAGCAGTATCTTACAGAGAATACAGACAGGATAAGAGAGTACCTGATAAGCATGTTCGACATATGGGCGGACATTAATAATATGCTGTCGGACTTCTTAACCGCGTTTGCGTATGTATTCTCAGCATTTGTAAGTGAGAATGGCATAGCTGTAACAAGTTCACTTATCGGCATATTTGCGGATGCATTTATGGGAATATCCCAGTTATGCGCAGAGATGACAAAGTCAATTGTAGAGCTGCTAACCAAGCCGTTTGTGGATAATGCAGATACAATCCGTGAAGCGCTTGAAGGGACACTTGGGGTAATAGCGACGCTGCTGTCATCTGTAAAGGATATTGTCGATGAAGTAGTTGATGACATACTGTCACTGTATGAAGACCATATCGCACCTGTAATATCAGACCTTACACAGATATTGTCTGAGTTTGTCGGCAATGTGCTTGCATGGTTTAATGAAGATATACTTCCAATCATCAGGAATGCGGCAGATGAGATAAGCTCAATAGTTGAGGATAATATTCTGCCGCTCATTGACAACATTATAGAAACAATCGGAGGGATAATTGACATACTTAAGGTATTGTTTGACAGGTATCTTAAGCAGCAGGTTGAGTGGATTAAGAATGTATTATTACCGGTAGCTACGGTGGTTTTCAGAACGGTTACAAATATGTTTACGAATCTGTTAAGGACGGCAACAACGGTAATTAAGGCAATCACACAGATACTCAAAGGTCTTGTGGAGTTTATTGCCGGTGTCATGACAGGCGATATGGACAGGGCGTTTGAGGGGCTGAAGGATATATTCTCAGGCTTTAAGACGTTCATATCAGGTGTGGTAAATGGCATCCTTGGTATTGTTGAAACGATGGCAAATGGTGTTGTGGATTCAATCAATATGGTTATACGTGCGCTAAATAAGCTGAGCTTCGATGTGCCTGACTGGGTACCTATTCCAAGTATGAGAGGCAAAACATGGGGCTTTAACCTGACGGAGCTTGAGCATGTGAAGCTTCCGAGGCTGGCAACAGGAGGTATAACAATGGGGCCAACAAGGGCGCTCATAGGAGAAGCCGGGCGTGAAGCAGTTCTCCCGCTTGAGAATAATACGGAGTGGATGGACGAGCTGGCGGACAGAATCAGCAATAGCCCAAGAGGTCCGGTGACAGTGGTGCTTGAGATGGACGGTAAGGAGTTTGCAAGGGCACAGGTGCCATATATTAACGCTGAGAACAGCCGTATAGGCACGGATTTGAAGACGACATAGGAAAGGGGGATTATTATGATATACACTCAGGGAATAACAATAGACGGGGAATATTATGATGTCCCGCTGGCTAAGATGAAGCGGACGGCGGATGTCCTTGATAAGTATGCAAAGAGAGTTGAAAGTGGTGACCTTAAGAGGGAAGTGCTTGGCGTGTACTATAACTATCAGCTTGAATTTGGTGATATAGAGGATGAGGAACTCTATGACAGGCTGTTCGAGCATCTCACACGTCCGGAAGAATATCATGACTTTGAACTTCCGGCAAGGGGAGGAGTGACATCATTCCGCGGATATATATCAAGCGTCTCTGATGAGGTAAAGACAATACGCAGATATGGAGAAGTATATTACACATCACTTACAGCCAAATTTACATCAAAGAAGCCGACAAGAACACCATAGGAGGAAAGATGAAGACACAATGCAGTGCGCATATGGAATTTATAGACATAACAGCCATAGATGATGCATCAGTTATCTCTGACAGCAATATGTCATTCGGGAATCTGGAATTATTCAGAACAAAGAATGACGCTGCCTGCTATGGTACTCTTGAGCTTAATCAGTTTCTGCTTGATGGCAGCTTAAGCATAATGGACAAGCCTTCGGATGTGGGATATATGAGCAATGGGATGTCAGGCTCAGACTGTACATTTGGCAATGTGCCGTCTATATCGGTAACATTTACAAAGCCACATACATCAGCAGGATTAAAGCTGTATTTTGTATCAGAGTATCCGGCAGCAGTAAGGATAACATGGTATACGCTTGCCGGCACGAAGATAGAGGCAAAGGAGTTTTATCCGGATGCGCTTGAATACTTCTGCAGGCATCAGATGGAGAATTATGGGAAAATTCTGATAGAGTTCACACGGACGCTGTGGCCGTACAGATATGTCAGACTGAATTATATAAAGTATGGCAATGACATTGATTTTGATGCGCTTAACATTACAAAGGCAATGCTCACAGAGGATATTGACGTTACAAGTGCCACGCTTGCGATTAATGAGTGTGACATAACGATACTTGATGAACATGAAGACTTTGAACTGCAGAATAATAACGGAACATGGAAGAGCATACAGAAGCAGCAGCCGATTACAGTTACCGAGAATATAAATGGCAGGAACGTGCCATGCGGCACATTCTACATGGATAAGTGGAGTTCATCGGATAACGAGGTCACATTCTCACTTAAGGACGCTATTGGTGTCATGGATGAGACTAACTTCTATGATGGGAAAATCTATATTGATGAGCTGGCAGGAGATATCATCGATGAGGTAATGAAGTCAGCGGGAGTTATTGATTATACAATAGACAGGGATGTAAGAAATATCCGGCTGAGCGGTTATCTTGCAATACAGACGCACAGGGCGGCGCTGCAGCAGATAGTATTTGCATGCGGAGCTGTTGCGGACTGCAGCAGAGGCAGTACAATCAGGATATATAAGCCGGACAGATATGTAAGCCACACAATTGGCACAGACAGAAAGTTCAGCACCAAGGTGACTCTTGACGAGTATGTATCATCCGTAACTGTTGCATATAACAGGTATTCGCTTAACACTGAAAAAGATGAGATATATAATGAAACGCTTGGCAAAGGGCGCACACGTATAGAGTTCTCATCACCGTATAAGCCGGAGAGCATATCAGTGTCCACAGGTGCTATTGAAGAGGTTAAGACCAACTATATTGTTGTTAATATGGCGGCAGAAGATACATGTGTAATAACGGGACTTGGGTACACGGCAACAGAGACTAAATACAGGGCAGAAGTACCACTAATACAGGCAGGAGAAAGTGAAAATAATAAGGATTATGGTGGATGCACACTTGTAAATGCAGCGAGGGCAAAGGCTGTTGCCGAGTATATTCTTAATTATCTTCAGATGCGTCAGGTAGTTAATGTTGAGTTTATAAACGAAGGTGAACTTGTTGGCAACTGGTGCAATATCCAGGACAGGAAGACAAGAATATTCACAACAGGTATAACGCAGCAGAAGATTGACCTTGCAGGTGGCAATATATCCACGGCAGTATGCAGGGGATATGAAACTGTTGTAACTGATTACAGTTACACAGGTGAGATATACGCGGAAGGAGATGTGGTTATCTGATATGGAAATGAGACCGCTTATATATAGTGCAGCTCTGTCAAGCCAGAGTGTGGCCACAAAGTCAAAAGTTACAATCAGCGTAGTTGCTGAGGATGTTGAAACATTTTATTGCGAGAAAAAATATGCACGCTCAGACAGTCATGATCTGATTGCCGGGCAGCAGATAGGAGTGATCTAATGGCTATAAAGAAAGTAAGAGTACAGATTGACGGAGTATGGACCAATCTGGCACTGTCTAACGGAAAGTGGACAGGAACAATTACGGCACCATCAACAACATCATATAATCTTGCTAACAGGTACTATCCTGTTAAAGTAGAGGTTACTAATGATGCCGGCACGGTAGTTACTAAGGATGCCACGGATGCAACAACGATAGGGAAGGCTTTGAGACTTGTTGTAAAGGAACTTATTAAGCCTGTAATAAAGCTTGTGTCACCATCTTCGGGGGCATATGTCACATCGAATAAACAGCCGGTTGTGTTCGAGGTGACTGATGAGGCAGGAGGAAGCGGTGTCAGTCTGTCTGCTGTACAGTTAAAGATAGACAATACAGTCTATAAGGCAGGAAGTACCGGAATGGTATCAGCGGCAATAACTAACGGATACAGGTTTACATACACGCCTCAGACAGCCATGACAGACGGAAAGCATACAATAACACTGAATGCATCTGATAATGATTGCAATGCGGCTGTTGCGGTCACATCGACATTTACGGTAGATACGGTGCCGCCATCACTTACAATATCATCTCCTGTACAGAATCTTATAACCAATAAGGCTGCATTGACCATTGCCGGCATAACCAATGATGATTCATCAAGTCCTATAACGCTTGCAATCGTGCTGAATGGGACAGATCAGGGCACAGTAGAGGTAGGCAGCGATGGAAGCTTTACAAAGGCTGTAACGCTTGTGGAAGGCACAAACAGCATTGTGGTAAAGGCAAAGGACGGAGCAGGCCAGACATCGGCAATCGCGCTGTCAGTAAAACTTGATACTACGGTACCGTCAATATCAGGAATATCATTGTCACCTAATCCGGCAGATGCAAGCTCAAGCGTTGCTATCATTGTAGAGGTGAGCTGATATGGTGCAGGGCAGTATAACAGTTGAACTGACTACGGATATAATATATGTTGCAGGTACAGTCAATGGTAGGGATACTGTGTTCATCCAGGATGACATTGACCTTATCAAATGGCGTGCAACTGTAGATGTGGCGGCTGATGATATATATGATATCCGTTTGAAGATGTATGATGAAGCAGGCAATATCGGCGAATATTCAAGTGTGATTGAATATATACTTCCGTCATTCGTGTATGACAGGACGCAGGCTGATGTGGACGAAGCTGAAAGGATGATATCATGCAGGGGCATTGGTAACCTTACATCTGCAGAACGGCAGCAGTGGCTGGCGGGACTGAAAGGATGTCTTAACCGGTCAGATCTGAAACGTATTGAAAATGATATCTATGTCATAAGCTCAATGCTTAAGACAGGGCTTGCAAGCCGTAAAGACTGCATACCTGATATACCGGACAGGGAATATTTTGATGAGCTGCTTAATGATGTAAATACCTTGCGCAATGTGGGGTACAGATATTCGGACACACCCACAGTCCCTGTACAGCCGATAAATACATACAGTAAGCTCAATGACATAGAACATATACTTCATGACATTTATTATGTATATATGACAAATTACAAGTATTACGCCGGAGATGAAATATACTGCGGTGATAGCATAGGAGCGGTACTGTAACGTAACCGCAGAAAGAGAGGAAATAATATGGCAACATTCAGTGCAAAGACGTGGGTGGACAGGATATCGGAATATCCAACACGTAGAACTCTTACAAAAGAAAATGGTACATCTGAGATTGTAACAGTTGCAAGAAGTGAGGGAACAGTCTCGAAAGAAGGAGATGCATTCTCAGCAGCAAATATGAATAATCTTGAAACGAGAATTGGTAATGCTATTACATCAGTTAATACGGATATCGCTGCGTTAAAAAAATATGTCGGTGATGGCAAGACACTTGTCGCCAAGGCTATCACTGATAAAGGCAAGGCGACAGCAGCGGATGCATCATTTCAGACAATGTCAGACAATGTAAGGCTTATGGCCGGAGTACAGTATGGATATGGCGTAACAGCAGCTGACGCAAGGGTCAACACATCAAGTGCTAGTTACAAGAGTGGATATTCGGTCGGTTACGGAGCCGGTTGCAAGACTAAGGTACTGAAAGACTATGATATTGTATGGTTTTGGGCGGGAGCATCCAACCCGGCTCCAAGTGGTGTGTATACTAAGACATTTACAGTTTCGGAGGCAAAAGAAATATTATTTGCAGGAGTTAAACATACACGGAGCTATTCCGACAGACCTTGCAACATTGATATGAATATTACGATTTCTGGGAAAAATGTTACGGTTACAATTTGCAGATATACAAAAGATGATGGTGAAACAGATGCAAATCCATCTGGAGGCGATTCGGCATTTGATTATAGCGGATTAACGGTTGTATACAGGTAATCGTGAAAGGAGAAATTCAAAATGGCAGCCAACAGGAATGCCAACAAAATTGTTTATGGTGCTAAAACCCTAATAGACTTAACAACTGATACAGCGCAGGTGCAACATCCAGGAAAGCGAGGTGATGCGTATGCTCTGAGAATTGCACCGGTGCAACTTACAACACATAATAATAGAAAAGGAAGGAAATAAAGATGGACAGATACGAAAAGATCAAGGCGGTAATTATTGCCTTATGCGGAATTATATCAGGAAGGCTGGGAGTGCTTGCAATACCTATGATACTGCTCATTGTATGCAATGTGATTGACTATGCGACAGGCATATTTGCATCACATTACAGGAATCAGGAGATTGATTCTTACAAGGGGATAAAGGGAATTACAAAAAAGATATGCATGTGGCTGCTTGTGGGCGTCGGGGTTGTCATTGATAACCTGCTTGCATATACATCCGGAGCGGTCGGCATAACACTGCCGTTCTCATTTCTGGTTGCCTGCATCGTGGCGGTGTGGATTATCTGCAATGAGATTATAAGCATCCTTGAGAATATCAATGATATAGGCGTTACACTTCCGCCGTTCCTCATGCCGATTGTCCGCAATCTCAAGTCACAGGTGGAGGATAAGGCTGACATACTGAAAGAAGGAGGCAGTAACGATGATTAAGAGGTATCTTATGAGCGCAGGCGACATTCAGTTGTCTGCGCATTTCAGACTTCATGAGTTCCAAAGCCGCAATGGCTGGGATGAGGTACTTGTGGATGATGCGCTTATTGACATGCTTGAAAAGATCTATATGCACTTTAACTGCTCAAAAGCTGTAATCAATGACGGCTTCAGACAGCCGGGAGAATACTGCCGTTCAATCGGTGGCAGTGACAGGGATGCGCATGCGTATGGAATGGCGGCAGATGTTGTATTCTTTGATTCTGAGGGAGATGTAATATCAGGCAGGTATATATGCTGCTATGCTCAGGACATCGGAGTACAGGGCATTGGCTACATGGGGAATGCCGTGCACCTTGATACACGGGGCAACGGCGGTTATAAGAATACGCATTGGTGGGGCGACGAGACCACCGGAGCTACGGTGACTGACTGGCACAGCTACTTTGCAATAACCAATTACCCTGCCGCTGAACCGGATGAGAATGAGGAAGACATCAATTCAGATAATAACGTGACAGATTTTGACGGAGGTGATATGATGAACAGAGAGATCAGCAGGGAACAGCTTAAGTATGAGGTGAACAGATACGCACTGACAGTGCTCGGACGTGAAATCGGAGATGCGGACACTTACGTTGAGTTTCTTGCAACAGGACAGCTTGACTGGTATGAATTCACGAAGAGGCTTCAGGAGAGTGAAGAAGGCGTAAAGCGCTGGATTAAGTATACGCTGTTTGTGGACATACTTGGACGTATACCGGAGCAGTCAGAGATAGACTGGTGGTACGCTCAGTATTCATTAAGATACGAAGTCAATAAGGCTCTTATGGCTGAGAGGTTCGCAGAAGACTATGAGCAGTTCAAAGATGAGTACATGAATAAGCCGTTATAAAGACACCAAAAACAGGTAAGAACAGGCAAAAAGCCGTATGTCACAGATTGTGACAAAAAAATAATAAAAATGCCTTCAATCACAGAGGGAGAGCCACATATAACATCGAGGCACGGAAGAACTTGCACACCTCGAGATGGTCAGCACAATAGTTCACCAGCTTACACGCAATCTTACAGCTGACCAGATTAAGGGTACACCGTTTGAGGCATATTATGTTGATCATACAACGGGAGTATGGCCGCAGGCGGCGGGAGGAGTGCCGTTCTCAGCAATGGAGTTCCAGTCGACAGGTGACCCTGTAACAGATCTTGTTGAAAATATGGCAGCAGAGCAGAAAGCCAGAACGACATATGACAATCTCCTTAGAATCAGCTGTGATCCGGATGTGACAGAGCCGCTAAGATTCTTAAGGGCAAGGGAAATTGTACATTTCCAGAGATTCGGTGAGGCACTCAGAATAGTTCAGGACAGACTTGATGCACGTAACTTCTATGCATTCAATCCTGCATTTGACAAACAATCCTGCAACTGTAACAAATAAAATGCTGGAGTATACAGTATAGAAGTAAAAATGACACCGGGAATTGGCAGATATAATCAGACTGCTTCAATTCCGGTGTCATTCTGCTTCAGGCATTCTTGTCATAGAGAAGCTTAAGACCCATAAGTAAAAGTCTTGGTTCGATGATGATATCATGCCTGCAGTAGGGAATAACTATTCCGCTCAGACCTCCTGTGGCGACAACGGTTGTCCTGTAACCAAGTTCATCCTCAATTCTGTCAATCATTCCGTCAATACATGAAGCATTACCGAGTATAATACCGCTTTGCATGCATTCAACAGTATTCTTGCCTATTACTCTTGATGGAGCCTGAAGCCCTACATTAAAAAGCTGGGCTGCGTTGGAAGAAAGTGCATTCATTGCAATATTAACACCGGGAGTAATGGCTCCACCGATATAATTGCGGTCTTTGTCGATTACACTTATTGTTGTGGCGGTTCCCATGTCTATAATAATAAGTGGGGCTCCATATCTGTTAATTCCGGCTACGGAATCAACAATCAGATCACTGCCCATCTCTCTGGCATTATCCATCTTAATATTAAGACCTGTTTTAAGTCCGGGACCGACTATAAGCGGAGCCTTATTTATTATTTTTTGGACAGCCCTGCTTATCACCTGCTGAAGTGAAGGTACAACACAGGATATTATTGCACCGCTTATATTATCAGAATCTATATTGTAAAGTTCAAGAACTGTCTTAATTCCCATTGCGTATTCAAGCGGGGATTTGGAGAGGTCTGTGGATAATTCTTCTGTAAAATATATCTTTTGATCGTCAATACATCCGAGAACAGCTGCTGTATTACCCATGTCTATTGCGAGTATCATTGTAATGTATGTTCCTTTCTTAATAATATCACGTAAGATACTCCGATTATATTCCAGGATGATTAAAATAACAATATTTATTGATTTATTTTGATTTATTAGGATAAGTTTATTGCAAAAAAGACACATTTTTTTTATAATTCATATATAGTTAAATGTGTTTATGATAATTATGACGATGTTGACAGATAATATCAGGAAATGAGGCAGATATGGAAAAAATTACAGGTAATATCATTTCTACGAAGGCCAACACCCTTTATGCGATGAAGAATCTCATAAAAAAAGCAAGAATAGAGAAGATGTATATTCTTAAAGTTGAGGATTTCTGGCGGGATAAAGAGCGTGTATGTCAGGAAATCAGGGAACGTTTTGAGGGCAGCAGGATTGTAGTTAGAAGTTCATCTACGCAGGAAGATTCCCTTAAGTATTCTAATGCAGGACATTACAAGAGTATTCTGGATGTTGATTCTGCAAGTCTTGAGGAGATTCAGGATTCGGTAGAACAGGTAATCGCGTCATATCAGGAAGATATGGAATCTGTACTCGGTGAGCAGGTACTTATACAGAGGCAGGCAACAGATGTGTGTCTGAGCGGTGTAATATTTACAAGGGATCTTAAGGGAGACAGACCATACTATCTTGTGAATTATGATGACAGGGGTTCAACAGACAGCGTAACAAGCGGACGTGGCGGTAAGATGCTCTGGATAGCCAAGGATATAATGCCTAAGAAGCTTCCTCCGCACTGGAAGAGCCTTGTACAGGCAGTCAGGGAAGTAGAGAATATTATAGAAGGTATACCGCTTGACATCGAGTTTGCTATTGACAGTAATAATGAGATAATACTTTTTCAGGTAAGACCGCTTGCGGCAGGTTACCATGAGACAGATATTAAGGATGACCATGCATTTTTCCTGCTTAAGAAGAAAGTAAGAGAGCAGTATGAACGTAAGGTTGATATAATCACGGGACGTACCATGAAGCTCTCGGATATGGCATTCTGGAATCCTTCTGAGATAATAGGAACTAATCCAAAGACACTTGATTATTCACTTTATCGTGAGATTATCACACATAATGCATGGAACAGTGGAATTAATAAGCTGGGCTACAGAAAGCTCGACCAGGATCTTATGTATCAGGTAGGTAATAAGCCGTATATTAACCTTAATTATTCTTTTTATTCACTTATACCGGCATCGGTTTCAGAAGGTCTTGCGATGAGGCTTGTCGATTTCTACCAGAAGAGGCTGGAAGAGGATTTGTCGGCACATGACAAGATAGAGTTTGAGATAGCCTACAGCAGCTATGATTTTATGACGGAGAAGAACAGCCTTAAGATGCTGGAGTATGGCTTTACTGAGGAAGAACGCCGTACACTGATAGATGCTGTCAAGGAGATTACGATAGATGCAGTCAACAATCAGGACAGGCTTATAAAAGAGGATATGGAATCGCTGGCTGTTCTTGATAAGTGCCGTGATAAGATGGAGCAGCTGCGCCGTTCGGATGCGGGAATATATGAGATTGCGAAGGGAATACTCGAACTTCTTAATACACTGGAGACGTATGGTACGCCGCAGTTTGCAAGACAGGCAAGAATTGCATTTATTGCGAGGTCATTTATAAGAACACTTTCAGAGGCAGGATATTACTCACATGAGGAGACTGACGGCTTCATGAAGTCAATATCTACGGTCTCTTCTGCATTCAATGATGATTTTGAACAGTTCTCCAATAATAAGATGAGCAGCGAGGAATTCTATGCCAAGTACGGGCATTTGAGAAGTGATACTTATGATATACGTTCAGAAAGATATGATGCCATGAACTTCAGGCCGGTATCTGCCAGGAATAAGACACCTAAGAATTCAAAGTACCTTGATATTGACCTTGCACCGCTTAAAAAAGCTCTTGATGATAATGGAATAGATATACCTGAGAAGGATTTTAAGAAGTTTCTTATTAAGGGAATAGAGCAGAGAGAGTATTTTAAATTTGAATTTACCAAGTCGCTCAGTCTTGTACTTGAACTTATACGTAAGATAGGCAATATTGCCGAAGTACGGGTTGAAGACCTGTCATGGCTTTCTGTTGCGGATATAAGGGCAATCAGAAAAGATGTACAGAGTGAGGCTCTTAAGGAAAAATGGCTTGAACTTGCGTATACAAGACGTAAGCAGTACCGTGAATACAGAACACTGCTGCTTCCTGAGGTAATTCTATCACCGTTGAGCTTTGATATTATTCCGGTATATGAGGCAAGACCTAACTTTATTACATCCAAGAGGATAGAGGGCGAGGTTGTGATGCTTGAGGATGACAAGGATGCGGATATTACAGGCAGGATAGTAGTCCTTACCAAGGCAGACCCCGGATATGAGTGGATATTTACCAAGAATATTAAGGGATTTATCACCAAATACGGCGGAGCGGCATCACACATGGCAATAAGATGTGCAGAGTTCGATATACCGGCTGCAATAGGTTGTGGAGAGAAGATTTATAATGCGGTATCCAAGATGGATTATCTTGAACTGGACTGTAAGAACGGAGAGATTAAGCCGGGAATCCAGTATAACAACCTGCATGCCCTTATAACACAGAGAGAAGGCGTTAACGCATACGGAGACCCTACAGACATACTTGAATCGGCATACATGCGTTTTTATGAGCTTATGGGATTTATACCTAAGCCGGTATCTAATCATAACAGGAATATAGAGAAGCTGTTTGATGATAAGATAGACCTTCTTATTGTTGTAGGAGGCGGTTCATTGCAGCCGGAATGTTATGACAGGCCTCATAATGATGAGATACAGCCGCACAGGGATATTACTGAGGAGAAGCTTATACGATACTGTATTAAGCATGGAATACCGATAGTTGCTACATGCCGCGGAATGCAGTATATAAATGTTCTTTTTGGCGGCAGGCTCCATTACCATCCTAAGCTTAAGATTGAAAGACCGAGAGGAGTAGACCATCCTGTAAGACTTGTTAAGGAAGACAGAATAATACAGGTTAATAACTATCATCAGGACGTAATATATGAGGGAGAGCTTGCACCATGCTTTGAGGTGCTTGCGGTAGATGAGCAGAATCATACGATAGAAGCGTATGGCTCTGAAGAGATGAAGCTGCTGGCACTTCAATGGCACCCGGAGAGAAAGTTTGAGACCGCAGAGGCACAGGATGAGACACGTAAGATAATTGTTAATTTTATACAAAGCCATATAAGGTAACAGATGATTATCCAATAAAATAACTGCCGTATGCTCTGTTCGGATGACAGATGCGTACAGCAGTTATTTTAATATTCAAATGTAACGGTATAAGTTGAATATCCTGTGCGTTCAGTTGCCAGGACACGATAAGATACAGTCTTTTTGCCACATTTGACACCCGCGCGGATGTCAGGAGTGAAACCGCGCGTCATAAAATTACATGAGGCAGCATGTGACTTAACCTGTGAAGCAAGATAATGATTGAGTTCGCTCTGTGATGAGAAAAGAGTATATCCAAGAACATTATAGTAAGCCAGATCGGTGCCTGTGGCAGCCGGATGCCAGGATTCTATTGTGTGGTCAAGAAGGATGTCATCATCGGTTATATTAAAGTAATTATGTCTTATGGTACCATCTCCTCCAACCGGGTCATCCCATGTAGTATCAACATGATACCACTGACCGTCTAAGCATACCATATTCCATATATGGCTATCGCCGCCGGCTTGCCCGGTGACAGGGATGCATCTGATTCCAGCCATATCCATCAGGGTCTGAAATACTTCTGTATATCCTGAACATGAAGCACTTCCGTTAAAAAGCGCATCATATGCAGGCGAGTCAGAGTTACGGTCAAGAACATACCGGACATTATTTACAATGTAATCGTGAACGGTAAGCTCATTGATGACATCAGGATTAGATGATGATACAGTGGAGCTGAGTATATCACAGTATCTGTCATACATGGCAGTCTGCTGTTCATTGAGAGCTGATATATCATTGGAACGGTAAGCGTATATTATCGGATAATTGTCCCAGTATTCAATCTGCGCAGTAACCTGACAGAAACCTGAATATGTAATATATTCGCAATGTATTTTGTTAAGTCCTGCAAGTGAGTTCAGCCATGCATCGGCGTCAACGTATGATTTGTCTGGTACATTGAATGTGCATAAATCTTTATTCTCATACATGGTCTGCAAAAGCAGGCTTGTTATGTCATCCTGACTGGTACAGAGTGTATATCTGCTGTCAGCTGATGCGGCTTTGGAGCCTGACAGTAATGTATCAATATCATATATATTACCGCAGGCGGACAGAGCCTGACAAAGCAGTACCATACAAAGAATAAGAGAGCATTGCACAAGATATCGGCCAAAATGTCGGTTCATATAATCTCCGTTCAGATATTATCGGTCTGTGTCATGTCTGTGTCATCAGATTCTGATATATTTTTAGAAGAATTGCCTGTTATATTTATTGCAACGTATTCACGCGTAGTTGTGTCCGGGTTAATGTTATCTAATGTATCGATATCGCCAAAATCATCATCATCTTCATTCTCATATGCAGTGAGCGTATCGTTGTCTTTTTTGAACTTAAGGAGAAGTGCACCTGCAGCAAATGCAGATGCGGCAACGGCAGCAGCTTTTGCAATTAATAAACCAGTGTCCTTTTTCATGATAGTGTATTCCTCCAGGATTTATATATTTAAAATATAATAAATATAATGTATAATATCGTAATGAATATTGTACTCTATTTTACCATAAAATTAAAGGCGTACAATTTATAAATTTTTGGAAAATACTTAATGAATTATGTGCAATATGTGCATGGAACGGAGATAGGATGAAGATAAAAGAATACGGTAAGGATCTTGAGATTGCGGAAGTCAGTGATTTTGACATAGCGCAGACGTTAGAGTGCGGACAGTGCTTTCATTTTAACAGGATTGATGACCATGATTACGCACTTGCAGCTAACGGTATGCTCCTTCATGCAGCACAGACAGATACAGGGATTGTGTTGTATGATACGGACAAAGGGCAGTACGAGAATATATGGCGGTCATATTTTGATATGGACAGAGACTACAGCAGCATCAAAGAATATCTTGTCAGATATGATTCAAGGCTTGAAGATGCCATTAATGCAATGGGAGGAGTAAGGATACTCAATCAGGAATTCTTTGAGACGCTGATGTCATTTATAATTTCACAGAATAAGCAGATACCGCATATAAAACAGATTGTGGCAAAGATATCACATGATTACGGCACATATCTCGGAGATATTGCCGGACAGGAATATTATGCATTTCCTGACTGTGATACGCTCTACAGTAATGCGGGAGTTGAAGCATTCAGAGAGTGCAAGACAGGCTTCAGGGCACCATATCTGTGGGATGCGGTATGCAGTGTGAAGGAAGGCCGTATTAATGAACGGAGGCTCAGGACAGATGGAATTGCGGAATGTCTTGAAGAACTGATGCAGATAAAGGGTGTAGGTACTAAGGTCGCGAGCTGTGTCGCATTGTTCTCTCTGGGACAGACTGCAGCATTTCCGGTTGACGTGTGGATAAAAAGAATGATGGAACAGATGTATTTTGACGGCAGAGAGACACCAAAAAAGGTAATAGAGAGTTTTGCTGCTGAGCATTTTGGAGAGTATGGCGGCTTTGCACAGCAGTACATATTTTATTATGGAAGAGAAATGTCATCAAAATCTTAACAAAATATAAAATAATCAAAATGAGATAAAGTGAGAAAAATAGAGATAATGAGAGGAAACAAGAGCAAATACCAGAAAACAGAAAAAACATGGGAGCAAAAAACAGTTGCATTATAAGGGCAAATTGAATAATATATGTTCAAGGTTTAGCACTCGAGATAAATGAGTGCTAACAACACTAAAGCAATAGAATATTAAGACTGTGTGCATTGAGCACAAGAAGGAGGACATAATGAAGTTAGTACCATTAGGTGACAGAGTAGTAATCAAGCAGTTAGTTGCAGAGGAGACAACAAAGTCAGGAATCGTTCTGCCGGGTCAGGCAAAAGAAAAACCACAGCAGGCAGAGGTAATCGCAGTTGGTCCTGGCGGAGTTATAGATGGCAAAGAAGTTACAATGCAGGTTAAGCCTGGTGACAAGATTATCTATTCTAAGTATGCCGGAACAGAAGTTAAGCTTGAAGATGAAGAATATATCATTGTTAAGCATGGAGATATTCTTGCAGTAATCGAGTAATCAATTCGGATATGTGGTAACGCATACAGGATAACATTTTATAAATAGTATCAGAATATTAGGAGGACTAAGATATTATGGCAAAGGAAATTAAGTACGGAGCAGATGCCAGATCAGCAATGGAAGCAGGCGTTAACAAGCTTGCCAATACAGTAAGGGTAACACTTGGACCTAAGGGTCGTAATGTAGTTCTTGACAAGTCATATGGTGCACCGCTTATCACTAATGATGGTGTTACAATTGCCAAGGAGATAGAACTCGAAGATAAGTTTGAGAATATGGGCGCACAGCTTGTTAAGGAAGTTGCAACAAAGACTAATGATGCAGCAGGTGATGGTACTACAACAGCAACAGTACTTGCACAGGCAATGGTTAATGCCGGTATGAAGAACCTTGCAGCAGGTGCTAATCCAATCATCTTAAGAAAAGGCATGAAGAAGGCTACTGATTGTGCAGTTGAGGCTATTGCACATATGAGCGAGAAAGTTACAGGCAAGGATCAGATTGCAAAGGTTGCATCAATCTCAGCAGGTGACGAAGAAGTAGGCCAGATGGTAGCAGATGCAATGGAGAAGGTTTCTAACGATGGTGTTATCACAATCGAGGAATCTAAGACAATGAAGACAGAGCTTGACCTTGTAGAAGGTATGCAGTTCGACAGAGGTTATATCTCAGCATACATGGCAACAGATATGGATAAGATGGAAGCTGTCCTTGACAATCCATACATCCTTATCACAGATAAGAAGATTTCTAACATTCAGGAGATTCTTCCAATACTTGAGCAGATTGTACAGAGTGGTTCAAAGCTCCTTATTATTGCAGAGGATGTCGAGGGCGAAGCTCTTACAACACTTATTGTTAATAAGTTAAGAGGAACATTTAATGTTGTAGCTGTTAAGGCTCCGGGATATGGCGACAGAAGAAAAGAGATGCTTAAGGATATCGCCATTCTTACAGGTGGTCAGGTAATCTCAGAAGAACTCGGACTTGAGCTTAAGGATACAACAATGGATATGCTCGGCAGAGCTAAGTCTGTTAAGGTTCAGAAAGAGAACACAGTTATCGTTGACGGTGAAGGCAACAAGGCTGATATCGATGCAAGAGTTGCACAGATTAAGGCTCAGATAGAAGAGACAACATCAGACTTTGATAAGGAAAAGCTTCAGGAAAGACTTGCAAAGCTTGCAGGCGGCGTAGCTGTTATCAGAGTAGGTGCTGCTACTGAGACAGAGATGAAGGAAGCTAAGCTTCGTATGGAAGATGCCCTTAATGCTACAAGAGCAGCAGTTGAGGAAGGCGTTATCTCAGGTGGTGGTTCAGCATATATCCACGCATCTAAGGAAGTTGCAAAGCTTGCTGCTTCACTTACAGGAGATGAGAAGACAGGTGCTGAGATTATTCTTAAGGCACTTGAAGCTCCACTGTTCCACATTGCTAACAATGCAGGACTTGAAGGCGCTGTTATTATCAACAACGTAAGAGAGTCTGAGGTTGGTACAGGATATGATGCTCTTAATGAGAAGTATGTGAACATGGTTGAGGCTGGTATCCTTGACCCTGCTAAGGTTACAAGAAGTGCTCTTCAGAATGCTACAAGTGTTGCATCTACACTTCTTACAACTGAAGCTGCTGTTGGAACAATCAAGGAAGACGCTCCGGCAATGCCAGCAGGTGCAGGCATGGGTGGAATGATGTAATCCAATCCTTTAAGAACAATATATAATATAATGTGTACCTGACAGGTGCATGGGAATCATACCTGGCGCAGTTGAACTGCGTCAGGTATTTTTTATGTATTCACGGTTGACATAAAGCACAAAAAGGCGTATACGTTAATGTTGAAAAGTGAGGAAATATATATGAAAGAAAAATGTGAAACAATGTTTACAAAGCTTCTGTCAGAAAAACAGATGTCAGAAGCATTTATCAACAGCATATTCCTTGCATTGTCAGGAGGATTTCAGGATGCGTATACGTATAATACGCGTGATAAGGTATTCTCAAATGCGCAGACAGGTAATGTGGTGCTGATGAGCCAGTATTTTATGGATGGCGACTGGAGCAGGGCTCTGCATTATTTTGTACCGCTGATTGCATTCGGACTTGGAGTATTCTTTGCAGAGAGAGTACAGAACAGGTTCAGATATGCACAGAAGCTGCATTGGAGACAGGGGATACTTCTGCTGGAGATAATTATTCTCGGGATTGTAGGTTTCATACCGGTTGATTTTAACATGGTGGCGACAACACTTGTATCATTTGCATGTGCAATGCAGGTTCAGACATTCCGTAAGGTGAACGGTTATTCATATGCAAGTACTATGTGTATAGGTAACCTGAGAAGCGGAACAGCGGCACTTTCCCTCTATATGAGAGAAAAAGATTCTGAAAAGCTAAGACAGGCAGCGTATTATTTTGGGATAATATTCTTCTTTGCAATAGGTGCCGGAATCGGAGGCGTAATGTCTGTAAGATACGGAATACATGTAATATGGATGTCGGTTGCACTGCTGCTCATAAGCTTCTGTCTGATGTTTGTTGAAAAACTGAGATAGATCTGTGAATGTTGAATGGAGGATTAAATATGAATAGGGATTTGACGAAGGGGAATCCGTCGGCAGAGCTGGTTAAGTTCTCACTTCCGCTCCTTGGAAGTATGATATTCCAGCAGCTTTATAATATTGCCGACAGCTTTGTCGCAGGCAAGTTTATACACGAAAATGCTCTTGCAGCAGTAGGTAATTCATATGAGATAACGCTGATATACATAGCATTTGCATTTGGATGTAATATGGGATGCTCGGTTATAGTATCCAATCTGTTCGGTGGCAAAAGATATTCGGCAATGAAGACAGCTGTAAGTACAACGTTCATTGCGAGCGGAATACTGTGTGCCGTACTTATGGCAGTGGGACTTCTGTTTGGCAGGAACATGCTTGCACTTATAAGAACACCGGATGACATTATGGCAGATTCACTGCTGTATCTTAATATCTATACGATGGGACTTCTGTTTCTTTTCTTCTATAACATTGCAACGGGCATATTTTCTGCGATGGGAGATTCCAGAACGCCATTTATATTGCTGGCGTGTTCATCGACGGCTAACATATTTGTTGATATTCTGTTTGTTAAGGAATTCCAGATGGGAGTTGCGGGAGTCGGCTGGGCAACATTCCTGTGTCAGGGAATAAGCTGCGGTGCAGCAGTTTTACTCGTATTCAAAAGACTTGCAAAGATAAAGAATGAAGATGTACATAAACCGCAGATATTTTCATGGGAGCTTCTTGGCAAGATAACCAATATAGCGGTGCCAAGCATACTTCAGCAGAGCTTTGTGTCTGTAGGCAACATAATAATACAAAGTGTAATTAACGGATATGGAGCGCCGGTTATTGCAGGGTATTCGGCGGCAATTAAGCTTAATAATATGGTCATAACTTCATTTACGACACTTGGTAACGGAGTTTCCAACTTTACGGCACAGAATATGGGTGCCGGCAGGACGGAACGTGTCGGCAGCGGACTTAAGGGAGGACTTAAGCTTGTATATATTATATGTATTCCTGTGGCTGCGCTCTATATGCTTGGAGGAAAAAGCATATTACTTCTGTTTATAAATGACAGAACCGGAGATGCTATGAAAACAGGGATTCAGATATTAAGAATTTTTGCACCGTTTTATTTTGTTGTGTCTACAAAGCTTATGTGCGACGGCGTATTACGCGGTGCAGGTGCTATGAAGTCATTTATGATAACAACATTTACGGATCTTATACTGAGGGTTGTACTTGCAGTAATGCTTTCAGCAAGATTCGGAGTAGTAGGCATATGGAGTGCATGGCCGGTAGGATGGTCAATCGGTACAGCCATGTCAATATATTTTTATGCAGGAGGCAGATGGAAAAGCTATTCCATAACATAACGAATATGGAAATATCGCCGGAATAAGTTATAAAAATAAATATTATTTCTCATTTACAAATGATAAAAATTTGCATATAATGAGTGTGAAAATATTAACATAATAGTTATAACATAACAGTTATGCGGATTTGGAGGTCCATGATGTTATCTAATGATGCAACAATAATTAAGATAAAGCATGAAGTTTATTATCAGGTAGCGAAGCTTGCTTTTGAAGGAACATTTGATGAGAAGAAGGATGATATACCATATAATATGATTCCCGGTCCTAAGGCGCAGTTCCGTTGCTGTATCTATAAGGAAAGAGAGATTATAAGGCAGAGAATACGTCTGGCAGAAGGTCTTAATCCTACAGATTCTGATTCTGATAACATTATACAGGTAATTAATTCGGCATGTGAAGAGTGTCCGATTGCAAGATATACAGTTACGGATAACTGCCGTCTGTGTATGATGAAGGCTTGTAAGCAGGCCTGCAAGTTCGGGGCTGTAAGCATGGGACGTGACCGTGCATATATAGACCCTCAGAAGTGCCGCGAGTGTGGTCAGTGTGCCAAGGCATGTCCTTATAATGCAATTGCGGATCTTATAAGACCTTGCATGAAGACATGTCCGGTTGGCGCAATTGAGATGGATGAGTATGGTGTAAGTAAGATAGATGAGAGCAAATGCATCGAGTGTGGCAAGTGTATTCACAGCTGCCCGTTTGGTGCAATTGGTTCCAAGGCATACATAGTTGATGTTATCAATGCAATCCGTGCAGGTAAGCATGTATATGCAATGATTGCGCCGGCATCGGAAGGACAGTTCGGAGCTGACATAACTATGGCAAGCTGGAGAACAGCACTTAAGAAGGTCGGTTTTTCAGATCTTTATGAAGTAGGTCTCGGCGGAGACATGACAGCATATTCGGAAGCCAAAGAATGGCTTGAGGCGTACAGGGACGGTAAGAAGATGACAACGTCATGCTGTCCGGCTTTTGTTAACATGGTTAAAAAGCATTTTCCGGAACTTATGGAGAATGTCTCTACAACCGTATCACCTATGTGCGCAGTGTCAAGAATGATAAAGGCTAAGGACGAAGGCGCCATAACGGTATTCATAGGTCCATGTGTTGCTAAGAAGTCAGAGAGTAAGGACAAGTCAATAAAAGGTAATGCTGATTATGTTCTTACATTTGGCGAGATACGTGCAATATTAAGGGCAAAGGATGTTGTGCTTGAGCCTGAAGAAGATGACCGTCAGGAAGCAAGTGTATTCGGTAAGAGATTTGGTAATGGCGGAGGAGTAACGGCAGCTGTCCTTGAAAGTATGAAGGAGATGGGGCAGGAGACAGATGTCAAGGTGGCAAAGTGCAGTGGCGCAGCTGAGTGTAAGAAGATACTTACACTGTTTAAGTTTGGCAAGCTCCCTGAAGATTTTATTGAAGGAATGGCATGTGAAGGCGGATGCGTAGGCGGTCCGAGCGCACACAGAGCTGAGCTTCCATCCAGGAAGGACAGAGATACGCTTATAGCTCAGGCTGATTCAAGGAATATTGAGCAGAATCTTGCCGGATATGATATGGATTCATTCTCAATGCACAGATAGTAATGGCACAATAGTATATAGTGCACAGAATGGAGGCTTTATGGCTAACATGCTTGATTATATTGACTGGCGTGGGGACATAACGATTCACCAGTCAGGAATTAATGATGTTGACTGCCTTATTATGGCACAGATTTCATATATGAATTTTGATGGTGTTGTGGGGAATGAACCTGCAGCATCTTTTGGTGAGGCCGTTGTGACGCTTTCGGAAGCGTCACAGCGGTTATTTGAGCTTAGGGACAGTGCAACAAAAGGACTGCTTTTGTCAGACAATGATACGCTGCTCCTTAAAAAGCTTGCGTCAAGCAGAAGATTTGGCAGTATGAAGCTTGCAGCATACAGAGCTGTGGCTGATGAAGAGGAGGAGAAACAGTTCGGTGCCGTGTGCATATTTCCCGGAGATGCCACCGTTTATATATCATACAGGGGAACTGATGATACTATAGTCGGATGGAAAGAAGACCTTAACATGAGTTTTCAGACACCGGTTCCGTCACAGGTTGAGGCACTTAAATATCTTAATACTGTGGCAGGAACATTTGAAGGCAGGATAAGAATCGGAGGACACTCAAAGGGCGGTAATCTTGCAATATATGCGGCATCATATGCTGATAAGCAGGTTCAGGAAAGAATACGCGGCGTGTATTGCTTTGACGGACCGGGATTCATGAATCACGTTCTTGACGAGTCGAATTTCAAAAATATAGCATCACAGATTCACTCATATGTTCCGCAGTCATCAGTTGTAGGTATGCTTCTCGGACATCCGGTCGGGTACACAGTGGTCGAGAGTACACAGCTTGGAATCTATCAGCATGACACATATTCATGGCAGGTGCTCGGCAGGTATTTTGTGTGCCTTGATAATGTGAATGAAAGCAGTATTTTTATGGATGCGACACTCAAAGAGTGGATATATTCGATGAACAGTGAGCAACGCAGGGAATTTGTTGATGCTATGTATGCCATAGTACAGCAGACGGAAGCAAAGACTCTCCTTGAACTGTCTGTTAACGGACTTAAAAGTGCGAAGCTGATACTTAAGTCAATGAAAAATATGGATCCGTCAACCAAGAAGATGATACAGAGGACAATATCTGCACTTATGAAGATAGCGGGGCGCAATATCAAGTACAATCATAATATGTGAAAATGCGATGAAACAGTTGCAACAATTCTTTGATAAGGATATAATTATATGTATGTCTGTCGGTTGTTTATACTGACGGTAATATGGAGAATTGGGAAGGAATTTACGGACTTATGGAAGATGTGTCTAAGAAGACCCCAAAAGAGGTCAGAGAAGAAAAGAGACGTGAAGCAAACCGCAAGGCGGCTGCGGAGAATATGCAGAAGAAGCAGGCATCCATATATGATGCTGACGGCAAAGTAGTAACAAGCTATGATAAGAAGCTTGCCAAGAGGAAGGAAGAACAGAAGAAGGACAAGCGTAACACTTTAATCACGAGGATTACATTGATTGTCGTACTTGTGGCAGTTGCGGCAGCACTGATATTTGCAATAGGTAAAAAAGTTAATGAGCGTTACGGCACGGCTGTTACCGTTAATGGCGAGAAGATAGGCAGAGTTGAATATGATTTTTATTATCATATGGGAATTAACAACTTTATGAATACTTATGGCTCATATGCATCATATTTTGGACTTGATACAGGTTCAGACCTTTCAAAGCAGACATATCGCGGAGATGAGACATGGGCTGATTATTTTGGCGTTAATGCGGTAGAGATGATAAAAGAGATGAGAGCATTATCGGCAGAAGCGGATAAGAATTCATTCAGTTACGATGATACGGATGATTATGATGAGTTTAACTCATCAATTGAGAAGGCTGCTTCTGATGATGGCAGCAGTGTTAAGGATTATTATAAGAAGACATTCGGTGATTATGCTACACAGAGCAGCATTGAATCTTATGTTAAGCAGTATCTGCGTGCTAATGCTTATTATGATGATTATCAGAAGAATCTTACATTCTCAGATGCAGAGATTAACGATTATTACAATGAGAATAAGGATAAATATGATGTTGTTGATTACAGATATCTGGAAGTTGCTGATCTTGATAAGGCCAATGAGATGCTTGCATCAATAACTGATGGCAGCTCATTCAGAGCACTCTGCCCTCAGTATGCGGCAGATGATCTTAAGAGCGGATACGAGACAGATGATAAGTCACTTGCAACGGGAGCAACGCAGTCATCAATCACAACAGGAGCCGAAGTTACATCATGGCTTTTTGACAGTGCGCGTAAGGAAGGTGATAAGACAGTAGTAACAGTTGCGGATGATAATAAGAATTATGTGCTTTACTTTGGCAGCAGATATCTTACTGATGCGCAGAAGTCGATAATGACTGACAGCATGAAGAGTTCGAAGTCACAGGAATATATCAATTCACTTATAGACGGAATGACTTCACAGAGCGGAACGGTTAAGATATATGAGGAGACTGCAGGCAGTGCAGATGGAGAATAACTATGATAAGACATATAGCAATGTTTCACCTTACTGATGCGGCGGATAGTGAAGGCAGAGATAAGGTTATAAGTGATATTAAGGCATCTGTAGCTAATATGAACGGTAAGGTCCCGGGACTTATCAGAGCTGAGATAGGTGTTAATGAGACCGGAGGACCGCATGATATCGTCATGTATTGTGAATTCGAGGACATGGAGGCCTGCAGAAACTTCGGTAATGATCCATTGCATGTTGCACACAGGGAAAAGATGAATAATTATGTGTGTGACAGAGTCTGGGCTGATTATACGATCTGACGATGGTGGCATATGGACAATAATGACCAGCAGTTAAAAAAGAGATTCGATGAGCTTGCCAGAAAGTCATATAATCAGGGAATATATCTTTTCACGGATTTTCTGTCAATGCCGGATGCCGCAATTGCGTGCGACAGTGCACCGGCAGGATATGTTACTCTTTTCGGTGGCACAGACGGATGCGAGAGAGTTATGGCAAGATTCGGCAACGCAGAAGAATTCGGATATGAAGAGGATTTTCCTATTGACGTTGTTATGATAGAACCTCTCATTAAAAAGTTCTCCGATGAACTTACACATAGAGATTTCCTTGGCGCACTCATGAATCTTGGAATTGAACGCGATGTTATAGGAGATATAATGATAAGGGATAAGACGGCGTATGTATTTGCGACCAGAAAAATAGTCCCATATATAGCAGATAGCCTTGATAAGGTAAAGCATACAAGTGTTAAGTGCAGGATACTGAGCACGGAAGAGATAACGGCAAGTGTTTCTGTTGAGCTTGAACGGCAGGAACTTGTTATATCATCTGAACGGCTTGATGCAGTTATATCCAAGCTTTATAATATGTCACGCAGCCAGTCGATAGAGATGTTCCGTGACAAGAAAGTGTTTGTAAACGGACGGCAGTATGAGAATAACAGTGGAGTTGTGAAGCCCGGAGACGTTGTTGCAGTAAGAGGATTCGGTAAGTTTGTATATGAAGGAATTATATATGAGACCAAAAAAGGCCGGATTTGTGTTGCGGCAGACAGATATGTATAGAAGGTAGGTTTTTGCAATAATTCAAAGGCGCCTCTGTTTGTGAATGGTAATATGTTCGCAAACAGAGGCGCTTTTTATGATTACAGAACCAATCTGTCAGGTTGTGATGTAAGTATTATATCTGAACCGTCTAAGACGTTCTTCCATCTTGATTGCGTTGGCAAGGTAGCCATACGCACCAACCTGTACTTTGTATATGCCATCATCATACACGATGAAGGCGGGAAATCCTTCTATGAGAAGTGAGTTGAGCATACGGTCGGCAGATTCTTTATTGCGGAATGCACCTACCTGTACACGGTATAATTTATCAAACTGTGCATTACTGTCATTCATGTTCTCACAGTTACAGCCCCATTTTGTATAACTGCCATCGGGCATTGTACGTGGAGGTGTAGACGGCACTGCTTCTGGCGACAGAGAAGCCTCTGCTGATGGCTGGATGTAACGCCCTGCTGATGAATCATTTTCTGGGCTTACCGTATTGCCGGCATCAGCAGATACGGGCCGCGCCTGCTTTGATGGCCTGTTAGTCTGGTATATTGTTGTAAGTATGCCATCAGCAATACCCTGTGCGATTTTGTTAAAATTATCATCAAATATCCGGTTGTCGGTGTCGCTGTTTATAAAACCGGTCTCAACGAGAACGGCAGGCATTTTGGTGCGTTTGAGAACAACAAGATTAGGGCGTTCATCAATGCCAAGATTGTTAAAACCGATGGCACTCAGTTCGGAATTGATATTATCGGCAAGAAGACTTCTTGTACCGCCATCTGCATATACAAGGCTTTCAACACCGGAGTACCGGTTAGGTATCTCTGATGAATTGCGATGGAGAGATACGAAAAGATCGGCTCCGGAATTATTAGCGTCCGTGGCTTTCTTAAAAGGCGTTTCGTAGGTATCGTCATTTCTTACATAAAATACATCAACGCCGCTATTCTCGAGTATCTTGCCAACGGCCATTGCAAGGCGGAGTACATCATCTTTTTCCTGTCTTCCGTTATATACGGCACCGGGGTCACTGCCGCCATGGCCGGCATCAATTGCAACTTTATACTGAGCCATTATATCCTCCATTCAGGTCAGCTGTTCAGACAGCTGCATGTGAAATTTTACATTTTGCTATTATCTTATGCAATACATCACACATTTGTGCATATAGTAGCTTTAGATTATATAATATGGAAATGGTATAGAATATGGATGCAATTAACGGTAATAATGCAACAGACAGCGGGTTTCTTCAGGTGAGTGTTGTGGCAGGAGATACAATGAAGCCGCTTCAGGACGCAAGGGTAAGTATATCATACAGCGGAGAACCGGAGACAGATATTGAACAGCTTGTCACGGATTCTGACGGACAGACTGATGCGGTTGAGCTTGCTGCACCACCGGTTGAGTACAGCATGGAACCGGGCGATGTCCAGCCATATGCGGAGTACAGCGTTACGGTAACCGCATCCGGTTATGAAAGCTTTAATGTTTCGGGAATTTCACTGTTTGCGGATACAACAGCACTTCAGGGAATAAGGCTTGTGCCAAGGAATGTTACAACATTGGCAGGAAATATTGTAATTCCTGCCAATACGCTGTGGGGCAACTTTCCGCCCAAGATAGCGGAGGCAGAGACCAAGCCTGTTGGGCAGCCCGGAGAAATAGTACTAAGCCGCGTGGTTGTGCCGGAATATATTATAGTCCATGATGGGGTCCCGACAGATTCAACAGCGAGGAATTATTATGAGAGATTTACCGATTATATTAAAAATGTAGCAAGCAGCGAGATATATTCGACATGGCCGGACGCGACTCTGCGTGCTAATATTCTTGCTATAATATCATTTACATTGAACAGGGTCTATACTGAGTGGTACAGAAACCGCGGATACGATTTCACAATAACTTCGTCTACTGCATTTGATCATAAATGGGTGTATGGGCGTAATATATTTGAAAATATATCACAGATTGTAGATGAGATATTCACTAATTATCTTTCGCGTCCTAATGTAAAGCAGCCGATACTTACACAGTATTGTGACGGAAGACGCGTGTCATGCCCGAACTGGTTGAGCCAGTGGGGGTCAAAAGCACTTGGAGACCAGGGCTACTCAGAAATACAGATTCTACGTAATTATTATGGCGACGATATGTATATAAATACGGCAGAAGAGATAAGCGGAATACCGGCATCATGGCCGGGGAGTAATCTTGATATAGGTTCATCAGGAAGCAAGGTGCGGCAGATTCAGGAACAGCTGAATCTTATAGGGGAATTCTATAGTTCAATACCTGTTCTTATTCCTGATGGGATATATGGCGAGCGCACTGCTGATGCAGTCAGGGCATTCCAGAAGATATTCAGGCTGCCACAGACAGGAATTGTTGATTATCCTACATGGTATAAGATATCAGATATGTATGTACGCCTGAGTGGAATTGCCGAGCTGCAATAGAAAGTCAGCATGCAGGAGAAGCATATGGGGAACCAGCGTGCCGGAGACTATTTTATTACCACAGCCTGGCGGTAGTAGGCACTGTATGCTGCGGCAAATTCCGTAAGGTCACGTTCGACGATATCACTTAAAGGGTCAGCAATGAACACGGTGTTCTTTTCAAGATTGAATCCCGTGAGAACAACGCAGTGTTCATTGCTGGGCCAGTTGAATACTGTATTATCATTAAGCCGGATGGAAGAGTAGGTTGTAGGCGTTCCCCATTTGCTTGTGCTCCATACAATTACAGGATTGCCGTCAGATATCTCATCAAACAGTGTCTGCAATGGCGCACCGCTTATGTTGTGCGCCTTGAGTGGCGAATTATTGTCAGCAAGAAAGCGGGAAGCACTTCTTGTTATGGCAGGCGCAAAACAACCCCAGCTTGCACTTTCATATGGATTGCCGATATAATAATCATAGAAACTTCCGTCAAACGTCTCAAGACGGTCAAGGTAGTTGTCAGCCATATATGTTTTACTGACATTATATCCAAGATAGTTGAGAACCATTGTGAGTGAAGTAATCTCACAGCCTGTAGGAAGTTCGGGATTCTGGGCAATATGCCTTACGGGAATCAGCATATAAAGCTGCATAGACTTAATCAGAGGCCTGCCTGCCTCATCAGTAGCATCCTCATGCATGCCTGAAGAGTATACATCCGCATCAAGTCCGGCAGGAAGTGTGACTTCGGTTATTGTTACGGATGTATCACTGCCCGCTGTCTCCTCCGCAGCAGATGCCCCGGATGCCCCACGCAGGCCTTTTGAGGGATTATAGGCAAAATACACATATATGATTATGAATAGCAATACAGGAAGTATTGCCATAAAAACAGCAGCTTTTTTCTTCATTATGTACCTCATTAATTTTAAAGCAATAATATTATTATAACGTACAATATAATATTTTCCAAGGGGGGATGCCCCGGAATGGAGACAGGAATGGAACGGACTAATATAAATCTGGAATATTATAAGATATTTTACTATGTTGGGAAGCTTGGAAGCATATCGCTTGCTGCCAGGGAACTCTGCATCTCGCAGCCTGCGGTAAGCCAGGCAATCAGGCATATGGAATCCCAGCTTTCTGTAAAGCTGTTTGCAAGAATGCCAAAAGGTGTGAAGCTTACAAGCGAAGGGGCGGTGCTGTATTCGTATGTGAGCCAGGGATATGAATATATAAGGCTTGGAGAGGACAAGCTATTTCAGATGCTCAATCTTGAGTCGGGTGAGATAACGGTGGGAGCAAGTGACATGACGTTAAAGTATTTTCTCCTTCCGTATCTTGAGAAGTTCCATAATCTTTATCCTGATATAAAGGTGTCAGTTACTAATGCACCTACGCCGGAGACGCTGCAGTTCCTGAAAAACGGAAGTATTGATTTTGGAATTATCAGTACGCCCGTAGATGATGATAAAGATGTAGATATCACGCCGGTTATGGAGATTCAGGACGTGTTTGTTGCAGGAAGCCGTTTTGCTGAATTAAAGGGAAGACAGATGTCATGCAGCGAACTCGAAGATTATCCTGTAATCTGCCTTGAGGGCAATACAAGTACAAGAAGATTTGTGGACGGATATCTTGCGGGGCATAATGTGTGCCTTCACCCGGAGTTTGAACTGGCAACTAGTGATATGATAGTACAGTTCAGTATGAGAAATATGGGAATAGGATGCGTTGTAAAAAACTTCGCATGTAATGAGATTGACAGCGGGCAGCTTTTTGAAATTAATATAAAAGAGCAGATACCCGTTAGAAATATATGTATTGCAGCCAATAATAAAGTGCCGTTGTCTAATGCGGCAGGGAGACTTTTAAAAATATGCACTGAAGACATGTGATGTATACAATGTTCATTGATGTACCTGTTGATTTATAAGGATACTGTGATATAATATGAATAAGAGGGTGCATGGATTTATACAAGGAGGTATTGATTATGTCATCAATTAGTTCATTTGGTACAGGAACATATTTTGGAGTTAGTTCAGGATTTTTTAATTCTATGTTTGGAACAAGTCAGACATCAGGTACTTCGTCTACACTGTTTGATTATGGTTCAATTAAGAATGGTTCATATTATAAGCTGTTGAAGTCATATTATAATGGTAATTCCAAGATTGGCTCGATAGCAGGAGAGACAACTTCTAAAGTGGCCTCTGACAGTGCCAAGAAGAATGCAGCGTCGGTGCGTGACAGCGCCAAGGCACTTCAGGAAGATTCGCTTGCATTATTATCTAAGGGTAAGGATTCGGTGTTCACCAAGAAGAATGTCAGACAGGATGACGGTACAGTTAAGAGTGAGTATGATACTGATGCAATCTATAAGGCGGTTTCAAAGTTCGTTAAGGATTACAACTCAACAATAGAGAGCGCAGCATCATCAGAGGATTCATCAGTCCTTTCTTCAACAGCAAGTATGGTCAAGGCAACTAAGGCTAACAGTAATCTTCTTGCTGATGTTGGAATAAGTATCGGTAGTGATAACAAGCTTACGATAGATGAGAAGGCGTTTAAGTCAGCTAATATGACAGATGTTAAGAGTATCTTCAATGGAACAGGTTCATATGCTTACGGTATAGCATCGAGCTCATCCAATATCTATAATAAGTCGGTGTCACAGCTTGCCAACCTTAACGGTTATTCATATACAAGCACCGGAAGCTACAGCAGTTATCAGTATACAGGTTCACTTTACAGCCAATATAAGTAATTGGCGGATTGACTTTTTTAACAGTATAGTATATCATTGTTCAGTACACAGGCTGTCGCATGGTAGTGCGGCAGCCCGTTTGGTTAATTATAAGAAATGAGGAGAAGATTATGACATTACTTGAGACATGGCGTAAGATGGCCTATGAGACAGAGATGAATCAGCAGCAGGCAAATCAGTTCTGGGGCACATATTTTAATCTTGAGAAGGGAATCTACGAGCAGATTCTTGCTAATCCTGACGAGATTGTTAAGGGAACTGTAGCCGGCCTTGCTAAGAAGTATGATGTTGAACTTATGATTATGGTTGGTTTCCTTGATGGAATCAATGACAGTCTTAAGACTCCTAACCCAATCGAGACAATGGCTGAGGATACAGAAGTAAGTCTTGAGTATGACAAAGAAAAACTCTATTATAATATGGTTGGTGCTAAAGCTGAGTGGCTGTATGAGCTTCCACAGTGGGATGCACTTCTTACAGAAGATGTAAGAAAGGATCTTTATAAGAAGCAGAAGCTTTCGGGTACAGTCGTAAAGGATAAGAAGGTTGGACGTAATGATCCATGTCCATGTGGTTCAGGACTTAAGTACAAGAAGTGCTGTGGTAAGAATGCATAATCGTGATGCATAATAAGCAGGATAATCAGTGATTACGAAACCGTCACCTCATGATGAGGTGACGGTTTTATATTATGGATGAATTCATGAGTTGTCCGTCGATGACTGGGTGTTGATGGCACGGCCGTTGGTTATGCCGGATGTCTCAAAGACATGAGTAACTTCATCGGTCAGCACCGGTGGAAGATTGTGGATATGGCATGCAGCATGTCCGTCTATAAAGAAGGTTATCGTGCCTGCAAGATGCCTTCGCATAGGAAGCCCGCAAAGAGTACTGTAACTGTAGAAAGCGCTTATACGGTCTATTGGGATTATTGCTGATACAGGGGCGTTGGCATATATGACATAATTGGCTGTTACATAAAAGCCGCCGGCCTTTTTGTAATCTGTCATCAGCTCACGGCATGCCTGTTTGATATGTACAGTGCTGTTTCGGCCAAGAGTGTTATTGTATATTGCAGTGTGATATGGATTAATAAGACCTATTATTATTGTTGCAAGATGGACAAGTGTAAATATCAAAGCAAATACTAAGAATATTCCGAGTATTGCTACAGGAACCGGGGAGTACCGGAGTTCGTTAACAACAACTGTAGAAGTTACAGAACTTAAGCCGCTGTAAGACCAGTTCATGTCACCTGCCATTAATGAGAGCAGGTCATGGAGGTTGCTGTCATTGATTACAAGTTCTGCGCGAAATGAGGCATCATTGATTGTGGATGGAAACTCTCCGTACTGCTGTATATATTTGCATGATAATACGTATATGGTGCACTTACCGTCTTCGAGGGAGTAGTAATAATGACCTTTTACTCTGCCTCCAATCATGTAATCGTAACCGGTGTAATGAAGTGAATCAGCATGACAGTTGATATATCTGCTGTTATGATATAATGCGGACATATCTTCGCTGCTTGAAACAGCAGCAGGAAAAAGGCAGTTGAATACAGGAATCTGAGATAAAAGTATTATCAGTATTACAAGAAATATTGCCGGGATTATCATGTGATGTGCGAGAGAAATTCTTATATTATGTTCAAATGCTGACTTAGTCAATGTACCCTCCGAAAAAATACCATAAATATACTTTGCTAAATAATAAGTATAATTTATCCGGACGCCATTATCAAGTCATTAAGTTGACAAAAACATACCCTGCCTGTATCATTAGTGATAATTCAATAGAACCAGAATGGAGAAGAGCATGGAAGCATATACAGGTTTTTCATACGTTTATGACAGATTTATGCAGGATATGCCATATGAAGAGTGGGCTGTATACATAAAGGGAAAACTTGAAGAAAATGGCATATATTCTCAGAATTCAACGGTGGCAGAGCTTGGCTGCGGCACGGGAGCATTTACCAATGAGCTTGCGCGCATGGGCTATAATATGATTGGGATAGATAATTCGGAAGATATGCTGGCGGTTGCGTCATCAGCAGACGGGCAGGATTATAATTCGGAAGAAGGCAATAACAGGATTATATACACACTTCAGAATATGACTGAATTTGAACTCCCATATGAAGCTGATGCGGTTGTGAGCGTGTGTGATTCAATGAATTATCTGTCACAGGACGGAGCACTTGATGAATGTCTCAGAGCTTCATATCAGGCATTGAGAAGCAGGGGTGTTATTCTGTTTGATATGAAAAAAGAAGAATTCTACCGGGAAGAGCTTGCTGACAATACATTTGCGGACAGCATGGAAGACTGCGCATATATATGGAATAATTATTATGATGCAGACAGTATGATTAATGAATATGAGCTGAGCGTATTTATCGAGAAAGATGACGGCAGCTATAACAGGTGTAACGAATACCATGTACAGAGGGCATATGCCACAGGACAGGTTGAAGCTGCACTTAAGAAAGCCGGATTTGTGAATGTACAGATATTGGAACATTCAATTGACGGAGAGAACCTTGAAAGAATTTATTACATGGCTGTAAAGCCTTAGAATGGAGAATATTATGAATACTATAAGTAAAAACAGTGACTATATCGTAAGAGCAACAGCAGCAAATCATCAGATAAGAGCATTTGCTATTTCATCAACCAATACAATAGAAGAGGCAAGGCAGAGACATAATACAAGCCCGATTGCAACAGTAGCACTCGGACGCCTTATGTCAGCCGGGGCAATGATGGGTACTATGATGAAGGGCGATGATGATATTATAACTATCCAGATAAAAGGGGACGGCCCTATTGGCGGACTTACTGTGACAGCGGATGCAAAGGCTAATGTAAAGGGATATGTCAATAACCCTGAAGTCATGCTTCCTCTTAACAGCGCCGGACAGCTTGATGTTGAGAAAGCACTTGGAATTGGAGTGCTCAGTGTGATAAAGGACATCGGACTTAAAGAGCCGTATGTAGGTGATACGATTCTTGTCACAAGTGATGTAACACAGGACATTACATACTATTTTGCAACAAGTGAGCAGGTTCCTACATCGGTGGGACTCAGTGTCATTATGTCTAAGGACAATACTGTAAAAAGTGCCGGCGGGTTCATTATACAGCTTCTTCCTGATGCAAGTGAAGAGATAATATCCGCACTTGAGAAGAAGATTAAAGAAGTTAAAAATGTTACGACAATGCTTGAACATGGATACACTCCTGAGCAGATGCTTGAGGAACTCCTTGGGGAATTCGGACTTGATATACTGGATAAGATACCTACACAGTTCTACTGCAACTGCTCAAAAGAGAGAATGTCCAGGGCACTTATAAGCATAGGCAGGAAGGAACTCAGTTCATTGATTGAAGAGGGCAGGACTATAGAGGTAAACTGCCATTTCTGCGGCTCACACTATAATTTTGATGTGGAAGAACTCAAAGATCTGCTGCACAAAGCAGTGAGATAATCGGGAGAGTCAGCCTAATCAACAATCTGTATATCAGGGTATATATAGGTTATGAGAGAATCAGGATACGCTTCATCAAGAAAACGCTCGTATCGGCTTATTGCCGGAATATTTTTTGAACGTTCGGTAAAGCGTATCAGGGAACATGTGGATATATATATATCAATAATCATAAAGACTGCTGCAATAAGTGTGGCAGTCTTTGCTATTTTCCATGGGAATGCCGCAATAAACCCGGAAATATACGGATAGAGGCATCTTACCCATATCAGTGCTGCTATACCCCAGAAGAAGCAGAACAGAAGATTAGTGCGTCCACTGATGTTATAAGCCATATCGGAGTAGTTCCAGTGAACTGCACCGGTAAGAAGTTCGGTTACACAGCTTGCAACATATTCGTGGATACCACCGATAATCCCACCTGTAATGAATATGATAATCCTGCCACGGACAGAACGGGTGTCAAAACGGATGCGGTTAAGGATTATGGCAAATACCGTTATGAGTACGGCTCCGGCACCCCAGACGATGCTGAATGGTCCATACAGAACACTGCTGCGGTTCATTACGGTTCCGCCTGTAACTACAAAACAATAAATAGTTTCTATAATGTCACCAAGGACGCAGCCTATTATAAATATCCAGAAAAGCTGGAAAATATGCCCTTTTGTTTCACATACAGCAGCCAATTCATACCTCCGCATAATTTGATATGAGTATTATGAGCAATAAGAGCTGTGACAATTCATTATGTACAAGGTATATTATGCAAATTGACAGGCATATAATGTACATGATACAATGAGCGCATGCACGTAAACATTAATGTAGATATTTTATGGAGATAGAGATAATGTTAGATATAGTATTTGATATAATTCTGGATGCCCTTGTTGATACGGCCAAACTTGTGCCGTTTCTTTTTGTAACGTACCTGCTTATGGAATGGCTTGAACACCGTACAAGTAAAAAGACAAAGGCGGTAATTAAAAATTCAGGCAGGTTCGGTCCGTTATTGGGCGGGCTGCTCGGTGCAATTCCACAGTGCGGATTCTCGGCAGCGGCATCTAATCTGTATGCCGGCAGGATTATAACAATGGGAACACTTGTTGCAATATATCTTTCAACATCTGACGAGATGCTTCCTATAATGATATCTGAAAAAGTTCCGGTGAGCGTGATTCTTTCAATACTCGGACTTAAGATTGTGATAGGAATGGCGGCCGGCTTTATAATTGATGCTGCTGCTTCGCTTGTGGCAGGGCGCAGCAGGCAGATTGACAAGATAGAGGCTGGAATCAGTCATGTATGTGAACATGATCATTGCCACTGTGAGAAAAGTATAGTAAAGTCAGCGCTTAAGCACACGCTTGTCATAACAGTGTTTGTGCTTATCGTATCACTTGCGCTTAATGCAGTGCTTGCAGCAGTGGGCGAGGAGACACTTGCATCATTTATACTCGACAGACCGTTTATGGGACCTGTTGTAACATCATTGGTGGGACTTATACCTAACTGCGCAGCTTCTGTCGTTATTACACAGCTTTATCTGCAGGGAGTACTGAGTTTTGGCTCTATGATGGCAGGACTTCTTACAGGATCAGGAGTAGGCATACTTGTTCTTTGCAGGGTCAATGACCAATGGCGCGATAATGCAAAGATTATAGCACTTGTGTATGGAATCGGTGTATTGTGTGGAATCGCAATTAATCTGATTGGTTGACATATGCTGAGAGAAATATTATAATGATTTCAAATTAATAATAGACAGAATTTGGGGAGCTTGTATTACAGGCTGAGAGGAAGATGTGAGCTTCGACCCATGAACCTGATACGGATAATGCCGATGTAGGAAAATTTTAAGACATATCGGCTATTGATATGTCTTTTTTTATGCTGATATTAAGCCGGATTCGGTGATATATGCAGTTTTGCGGCAGCGTGAGGATATTGGCAATGTATGTCAGAATGCGCATAAAAAGGCGCAGAAATGGAGGAAAACATGAGTTACACAACACAGATGGATGCAGCAAGACAGGGGATTATAACTCCACAGATGGAGACTGTTGCAGGAAAAGAGAACATGCAGCCTGAGGAGCTCAGGGCATTAGTTGCGGAAGGAAAGGTAATTATTCCGTGTAATAAAGAGCATAAGAGCATAGACGTTAACGGAATCGGTTCAATGCTTAAGACTAAGATTAATGTAAATCTTGGTATATCCAGAGACTGCAAGGATCTTGATACAGAGGTCAAGAAGGTGAATGAGGCGGTTTCAATGGGCGCTGAAGCTATAATGGATCTGAGCTCATATGGTGATACAAGAGCTTTCCGTTCAAAGCTTACAAAAGAATGTCCTGCAATAATAGGAACGGTTCCTATTTATGATGCGGTTGTATATTATCACAAGGCACTCAAGGACATAACAACAGAGGAGTGGCTTGATATTGTGCGTATGCACGCCGAAGATGGAGTTGATTTTATGACAATCCACTGCGGAATCAATAAAGAAACAGCAAAAAAATTCAAACGCAATAAGAGACTTATGAATATTGTATCAAGAGGCGGTTCAATAATATTTGCATGGATGGAGATGACAGGCAAAGAGAATCCGTTCTATGAACATTTTGATGATATACTTGAGATATGCCGTGAATATGATGTTACATTAAGTCTGGGTGACGCATGTCGTCCGGGATGCCTTAAGGATGCAACCGATGCTTCACAGATCGAGGAGCTTATTACGCTCGGAGAGCTTACTAAGAGAGCATGGGAGAAGGATGTGCAGGTAATGATTGAAGGACCTGGACATATGCCGATGGATCAGATTGCTGCTAATATGAAGATACAGCAGACGCTCTGCCACGGAGCACCTTTTTATGTACTTGGACCTCTTGTTACGGATGTAGCACCGGGATATGATCATATTACTTCTGCAATCGGCGGAGCAATTGCAGCGATGAGCGGAGCATCATTCCTGTGTTATGTCACACCGGCAGAGCATCTTCGTCTTCCTGATCTCAGTGACGTTAAGGAAGGAATCATTGCAGCAAGAATAGCAGCACATGCGGCAGATATTGCCAAAGGTGTTAAGGGCGCAAGAGACTGGGATGATGCAATGGGCGTTGCGCGTAAGAAGCTTGACTGGGAAGAACAGTTCAAACTCAGCATGGATCCTGATAAGGCAAGAAGATATCGTGCAGAGGCACAGCCGGAGAAGGAAGATACATGTTCAATGTGCGGCAACTTCTGTGCAGTTAAAAATATGAACAGAATCCTTGATGGCGAGATTGTAAGTATTTTTGATGAGTGATAAACGGAGAAATAAATGAAAACAGTGTTGACGATTGCGGGTTCCGACAGCAGCGGCGGAGCAGGCATACAGGCAGACTTAAAGACTATGACGGAGCTTGGGACATTTGGAATGAGCGCAATAACGGCAATAACGGCACAGAATACGTGTGGAGTTAATGCTGTGCTTGCACTTCCGTGTGATATGATAAGTGCCCAGATAGATGCAGTGTGTGATGATATTTTTCCGGATGCAGTTAAGATAGGCATGCTTGCTAATTCACAGATTGTGGAATGTGTTGCTGCTTCAATAAAAAAGAATGCAATGAAAAATATAGTCCTTGATCCTGTAATGGTATCAACGAGCGGACACAGACTTCTTGATGATGATGCATCAGATGCACTCATTAATGTGCTTATGCCTCTTGCGGATATTATAACACCTAATATTCCTGAGGCAGAATGCCTTGCAGGGATGAAGATTGCTTCCAAGGCGGACATGATTAAGGCTGCAGGTATAATAGCAGGCAGTTTTGACGGCGCTGTTCTTATAAAGGGTGGACATCTTGCCAATACAGGCGCTAACTGCATAGAAGACAGCACTAATGTGGCGGCTGATCTTTTGTATCACGGTGGACAGACACAGTGGTTTGAAGCTGAATTTGTGGATAATCCTAACACACACGGAACAGGATGTACATTGTCTTCGGCAATTGCCAGTGAGCTTGCCAAAGGAGCAGATATGCCGGAAGCGGTAAGAAAAGCCAAGGCATATCTTACAGGTGCGATTAAGGCAGGACTTAATCTCGGTAAAGGAAGGGGGCCGCTTAATCATGCATGGCAGAATACTATATCTGATTGCTGATCTTTATGATGGCGATGAGCGTGTCAGAAGTGCCCTTGATGCAGGTGTGGATTATGTACAGCTGCGCGAAAAGAATATTACGTCGGCAAAGTATCTTCAGGATGCACTTCATATGCGTCATCTCGTTGATGAGTATAATGCAAAAAATAAAACAGATACAAAGCTTATAATTAATGACAGACTTGATATAGCAGTGCTTTCAAAGGCTGATGGAGTGCATCTTGGTGCGGATGATGTACCTATTGGCATGGCAAGAGAATTCCTCGGCAGGGATTTTATTATAGGCGCAACTGCAAAGACTGTGGAGCAGGCTGTTGCGGCACAGAAAGCAGGAGCGGATTATCTTGGGACCGGAGCGTTCCATCTTACGGCAACCAAACCGGATGCCAAGGCGATAACTCCTGAGCTTTACAAACAGATTCTTGATGCGGTAAGTATACCTGATGTTGCAATAGGCGGAATAACAGTTGATAACTGTAATCTTCCTCTTGAATGTGGCGCTGACGGTCTGGCAGTATCAGCAGGAATTCTTAAGATGGGCGATGCGGGAGAGAATGTAAGACTGTTTAGAAAAAAGTTATTAACATAATTTGTCATAATAAATTAAATCCGGCATGAACATACTAACACCAAGATAAACAACGAAGCCGTTAAGCAAAGCTTGGAGGTGGGGTGCTTATCTTCAATATAAATCCCGCAAGGGGCAATTAATATGGAGGTGGACAGTATGAACAGTTCAAATTCTAATTCTAAGACAAAGAAACAGGCACAGGATGCTCTTGACAGATTTAAGATGGAAGTTGCATCAGAGATTGGTGTACCTCTTAAGGAAGGATACAACGGAGATCTTACAACAAGCCAGGCCGGTTCAGTCGGTGGTGAGATGGTAAGAAAGATGATTAAGAGACAGGAAGAGCAGATGTCTTCAGGCAACTAGTCATCCGTAATGGATTGACCGGATTAATGGATAATTGACAATATCCGGACATACGGGAGTGATTTCATGTCATTCCCGTATGTTTTTTGATGTATTTTTTAATAAAAAATTGCTGGCATTTATTTGATAACTATGATATACTTATCAAATGTGTACGTAGTGCGCTCATTTTTAAGTAGTATTTACATATATTAAGGAGGAAGTAATAACGATGAGTTTTACAGTAGAACAGCTCGAAGAGAAGAATATGGTTAAGCTTGTGATTACATCAAGCGATGAGGAATTCGAGAAGGGATTAGAGCAGGCATACAACAAGAACAAGAGTAAGATTAATGTTCAGGGCTTCCGTAAGGGCAAGGCTCCACGTAAGATTATTGAAAAGTTCTATGGCAAGGAAGTATTCTTTGAGGATGCTGCTAATGCAATTATTCCTGAAGCATATGCAAAGGCTGCTGAAGAGAGCGGTCTTGAGATCGTATCACAGCCGGAGATTGGTCTTGTTCAGTTAGAAGATGGCAAGCCATTCATCTTTTCAGCAACAGTAGCTGTTAAGCCTGAGGTTGAGCTTGGACAGTATAAGGGTGTTGAGGTTGCTAAGGCTGATGTTGAGGTAACAGAGGATGATATTAATGCTGAACTTGATAAGGTAAGAGAGCAGAATTCAAGAACTGTTAATGTTGAGGACAGACCTGTTCAGGATAAGGACATGACAGTTATCGATTTTGAGGGCTTCATTGACGGACAGCCATTCCAGGGCGGAAAGGGCGAGAATTACCCACTTACAATCGGTTCACATTCATTTATTGATACATTTGAGGAACAGCTTATCGGTAAGAATATCGGTGAGGAGACAGAGGTTAATGTAACATTCCCTGAGGATTATCATGCTGAGGAGCTTAAGGGCAAGCCGGCTACATTCAAGGTAACAGTTAAGGAAATCAAAGAAAAGCAGTATGATGACCTTGATGATGATTTCGCACAGAATGTTTCAGATTTTGATACACTTGCAGAGTACAAGGAAGATCTTAAGAAGACAATCGGTGAGAGAAAAGCTAACGAAGCTAAGAACAAGAAGGAAGCAGAAGCTATTGATAAGATTATCGAGAATGCAAAGATGGATATTCCTTCAGCTATGGTTGATACACAGGTTCGTCAGATGGCAGAGGACTTCAGCAGAAGACTTCAGCAGCAGGGTCTTTCAGTAGAGCAGTATTTCCAGTTCACAGGACTTACAGCAGACAAGCTTTTTGCAGACATGCAGCCTGAGGCTGAGAAGAGAATCAAGAGCAGACTCGTTCTTGAAGCTATTGTCAAGGCTGAGAACATTGAAGTTTCTGATGAAGAGTATGAGTCAGAACTCAACAAGATGGCTGAGAGCTACGGAATGGAAGTAGACAAGATTAAGGAATTCATGGGCGAGTATGAGCAGAAGCAGATCAGAGAAGATATCGCTGTTCAGAAGGCTGTTGATTTAGTTGTTGCAGAAGCTGTTGAGAAGTAATTAAAGAATATTAGAATTTTAATTCTTCCAGTCAGCATAGGGAGGTTTTATAATGAGTTTAGTACCTTATGTCATTGAGCAGACCAGTCGTGGCGAACGTTCTTATGATATTTATTCACGCCTGTTAAAGGACAGAATTATATTTCTCGGAGAAGAAGTGACAGATGTGTCTGCAAGTCTTATTGTAGCACAGCTCCTTTTCCTCGAGTCGGAAGATCCGGGCAAGGATATTAATTTTTATATTAACAGTCCGGGTGGCTCTGTAACAGCAGGAATGGCAATATACGATACGATGAATTATGTTAAGTGTGATGTATCAACAATCTGTATCGGAATGGCAGCCAGCATGGGTGCATTCCTTCTTTCGGGTGGTACAAAAGGCAAGAGACTTGCACTTCCTAACGCTGAGATAATGATTCACCAGCCATCAGGCGGAGCGCAGGGACAGGCAACAGACATTAAGATTGTGTCAGATCATATTATTAAGACAAGACACAAGCTGAATACAATCCTTGCAGCTAACACAGGCAAGCCACTCGATGTGATTGCTGTCGACACAGAGAGAGATAATTACATGAGTGCCCAGGAAGCTGTTGAGTATGGTCTTATTGACAGTGTGATTGAGAAGAGATAAATAAACAGATAAGGACTGGGACAGCATGTGCGTCTATATGCACGGCCGACCGGTCCTTTTTTGTCACAATTTGTATATTAGGAGGTATCCGATGGCAGGCAGAGAGGATAGACAACTTAGATGTTCATTTTGCAATAAGACACAGGATCAGGTGAAGAAGCTTATTGCAGGACCTAACGGAACATATATATGTGATGAGTGTGTCAGTGTATGTGAAGAGATTCTCAATGAAGAATTCGATGATTACGATGATGATGCCAAAAATGCGGCTGATATGGAGATTAATCTTCTTAAGCCGATGGAGATAAAGGAATTCCTTGACGAGTATGTTATAGGTCAGGAGGAAGCAAAAAAAGTATTATCTGTAGCGGTATATAACCACTATAAGAGAATTATGAGAAAAGCTGAGGATGACGATGTAGAACTTCAGAAGAGTAATATTCTTGTAATAGGTCCTACCGGATGTGGTAAGACATATCTTGCACAGACACTTGCAAAGCTTCTTAATGTACCGTTTGCAATAGCGGATGCAACAACTCTTACAGAGGCAGGTTATGTAGGTGAAGATGTCGAGAATATTCTTCTTAAGCTTATTCAGGCAGCTGATGGCGATGTAGAACGTGCACAGTACGGCATTATATATATTGATGAGATTGATAAGATTACCAAGAAGTCAGAGAATGTCTCAATAACAAGAGATGTATCGGGCGAAGGTGTACAGCAGGCGCTCCTTAAGATCATAGAGGGAACCAACGCATCAGTTCCACCGCAGGGAGGCAGAAAGCATCCTCAGCAGGAACTCATTCCTATAGATACAACAAATATCCTTTTTATGTGCGGTGGCGCATTTGACGGACTTGAAAAGATAATAGAAGGAAGAATGAATCAGAAGTCAATTGGATTCAATGCTGAGATTGGTGACAGATCCAACGAGGATATAGGTGAGCTTTTCCATAAGGTAACACCGCAGGATCTTGTTAAGTTTGGTCTTATTCCTGAATTCGTAGGACGTGTACCGGTTGTTGTAGCACTTGATTCACTTGATGAAAAAGCACTTGTGAGAATACTTACAGAGCCTAAGAATGCACTTGTAAAGCAGTATAAGAAGCTGTTTGAGATGGATGAGGTAGATCTTGAATTTACTCCGCAGGCAGTAGAAGCAATAGCCAAGAAGAGCTTTGAAAGAAAGACAGGCGCGAGAGGTCTGCGTTCAATAATAGAAGAAGTTATGATGGATACAATGTATACGATTCCATCAGATGATAACGTAGCAAAGTGCACAATAACAGAAGATGCAGTTGAAGGTAAGGCAGAGCCTGTACTTACTTACCGTGATGAAACAGTAAAACCGACAGCATAATTTATACGGCAGGAATTACATTAACATGAAAAAGAAAAGTTACAATCTGCCGTTCATAGCATTACGCGGAATAAACGTAGTGCCGGGAATGGTAATTAATTTTGATGTAAGCAGAAGAAAATCAGTACGTGCGATTGAAGAAGTGATGAGCAATCCGGAAGAGGAACAGAAGATATTTGTTGTTGCACAGAGGGATATGCTTGTGTCTGAACCACGCCTTAAGGACATGTATGATATAGGGACAATTGCAGCTGTAAAGCAGGTGATAAAGCTTCCTAATTCTATAATAAGAGTTGCGGTTGAGGGCGAACAGCGCGCAAAAATAGGCGAACTTATGGAAAGAGGAGACATACTGTATGCACGTGCCGATGTCATAGAGGAAGATGATGCAGTACCGCCAAAGCTTGTCGAAAAAGCGATGTGCAGGAATCTTCATGAGCTCTTAAAGCTCTATGCAGCTGCCAATACAGGGATTAACCGTGATGCAATAAAACAGCTTCTCGAAATTAACGATATAAAAAAGCTGGTTAATAAGTTTATGTCGGATTTTCCGATGGATTACACCGACAGGCAGAAGCTTCTGGAGATAACTCCTCTTCAGGCAAGGTTTGAGGAAGAGGAGAGAATACTTGCGGAAGAGACAGAGATATTAAGAATCAAGGATGATATTTCACAGAAGGTTTCACAGAGGGTTGAAAAAAATCAGCGTGATTATGTCATGAGGGAACAGCTTAAGGTTCTGCATGAGGAGCTTGACGGTGAAGATGCCGGAAGCGAGATAGATGAATATTATGCGGCAGTTGAGAAGCTTCAGGCATCTGATGAGGTTAAGGAACGTATTAACAAAGAGATACGCCGTTATAAGACGCTTGCATCGGGATCATCTGAGGCTAATGTAAGCCGCGGATATATAGAGACAGTCCTTAGTCTTCCGTGGGACAGATGTTCAGATGACAATAATGATATTGCAAGGGCTGAGAAGATACTTAACGAAGACCATTACGGACTCGAAAAAGTTAAAGAGAGAATCCTTGAATTCCTTGCATTAAAAGCATTTACAAATGGGGCTGAAAGTCCGATAATCTGCCTTGTAGGTCCTCCGGGAACGGGTAAGACATCAATTGCAAAGTCAGTGGCACGTGCGCTTAACAGAGAATATGTGAGAATATGTCTCGGGGGCGTAAGAGATGAGGCTGAGATAAGAGGACACCGTAAGACATATGTCGGTGCGATGCCGGGAAGAATTATTGAAGGACTCCGCGATGCCGGAACAGGCAATCCGCTTATGCTTCTTGATGAGATTGACAAGGTGAGCAATGATTACAGATCAGATACGTCATCCGCGCTTCTTGAAGTGCTTGACAGAGAACAGAACCGTAATTTCAGGGATCATTATATTGAACTTCCCGTAGATCTCTCAAAAGTGCTTTTTATCGCAACTGCCAATGATGTGAGTGAGATGCAAAGACCTCTGCTTGACAGAATGGAAATTATTGAGATAAACAGCTATACCTCCAATGAAAAGCTTCACATAGCCAAAGATTACCTTGTACCTAAGCAGCTTAAGAAGGCAGGACTTAAGAAGAGCTCAATAAAGTTTACTGATAAGGCGCTGCTTACAATAATGGACAGCTACGTAAAAGAGGCGGGCGTGCGCGGACTTGAACGTAATATAGCGCATATATGCCGTAAAGCGGTTACAGAGTTCCTTACTGATAATCCGGACGCAGCAGATAATCGTGATATTAAGTTTAGGCCTGTTAAGGTCAGCGAACGCAATATAGAGCATTATCTGGGCAAGAAAAAGTATCTCCCGGAAGATTCATATGAGGGCAGACGGGTTGGAACGGTAAGAGGACTTGCGTGGACGAGTGTAGGCGGAGATACTCTTACAATTGAAGTCATAACAATGCCCGGCAAAGGTAATCTTGTGCTTACGGGACAGATGGGTGATATAATGCAGGAATCAGCAAAGATTGCAATGAGTCATGTCAGGGCAGTGGCCGGAACAAAATATAATATCGACAGCGAATATTTTGAAAATACCGATTTCCATCTTCATATACCGGAAGGAGCAGTCCCGAAGGATGGACCATCTGCAGGAATCACAATGGCAACGGCACTTTTATCAGCTGTAACAGGAAAAAAAGTCAGAAAAAATCTTGCCATGACCGGAGAGATTACACTTATGGGATATGTCCTTGCTGTAGGCGGACTGAAAGAGAAGCTCCTTGCTGCAAAGACAGCAGGTGTTAAGACAGTTCTTGTGCCTGCCAGAAACAAGGCAGATATTGCAGAGCTGAGTGATGAGATAACCGGAGGAATGGATATAGTATATGTGTCCGAATTTGAACAGGTAATTAAAAATGCATTTGAGGAGAAAAATTAATGGTAATCAGGAATGTCAGTCTTGACATAGTTATGGGTGTGACGAGCAGCATGCCGCAGACAACGCTTCCTGAGGTAGCGTTTGCAGGAAAGTCTAATGTGGGTAAGTCATCACTTATTAATGCACTTATGAATCGCAAATCACTTGCCAGAACATCATCACAGCCGGGCAAGACACAGACAATCAATTTTTACAACATTAATGATGTAATGCATCTTGTTGACCTGCCGGGGTACGGATATGCCAATGCAAGTGAGGAAGTTAAGGCCAAATGGGGCAGGATGATTGAACGCTACCTGCAGAAATCGCAGCAGCTTAAGCAGGTATTCCTGCTTATAGATATAAGACATGCACCATCTGCCAATGACAAGCTTATGTATGACTGGATTGTACATAATGGGTACAGACCGGTTATTATCGCTACCAAACTGGATAAGCTTAAGCGGAGTCAGGTGGCAAAAAGTGTGAAGATTGTAAGGGAAGGACTTAATCTTGAAAAAGAGGATATCCTGATACCATTTTCTGCCCAGACCAAGCAGGGGCTGGAACAGATATGGGAGACAATAGAATCATTTTGTGAGTTATAGAATGAAAACGGATTCCATGTGCCATTATATTGTATGGTACATGGGATTTGGTGCATATGGAGAATGAAATAATGAATATTGTACTGATAGGCATGCCGGGAAGCGGTAAGAGTACTATAGGAGTTGTGCTTGCAAAACATCTCGGATATACATTTATAGATTCTGATATTGTAATTCAGGAGAAGCATAAAAAGCTTCTGTGTGAGCTGATTGATGAGTTTGGTGAGGAAGGCTTTTTGAAGATAGAGAATGATGTGAATAAGTCGCTTGATGTGGACAGAACGGTCATTGCAACAGGAGGAAGTGCCGTTTATTCAGAAGAGTCGATGATGCATCTTAAGAAAAGCTCTATATTTGTATATCTTAAGGTTAATAATTCTGAACTTGACAACCGGGTTACAGACCTGAAGGGAAGAGGGGTAGTAACGAACGGCAAGGAGACAATGCAGGAGATATTTGAGGACAGAACCAGACTTTATCAGCGGTATGCAGATGTAACGATAGATGAGGATGAGTTCAGTGCAATATCGGTTCCTAAGATAGTAGATGAGATAGAAGAACTTGTGCGTGAGTGTGCAGGTAAGAGAAATATTGAGTTGTAATGAAGATTTTAATATAGTATAATTCAAGCATGCATAAGTACAAACAGACGGAGGGCGTTATGGAGAACGAGACAGGTTCAAAGAATTTTATAGAGCAGATTATTGAAAAAGATATTGCGGAAGGACACTGCGAGACAGTCAGGACGAGATTCCCGCCGGAACCTAATGGCTACCTTCATATCGGACATGCCAAGTCAATACTTCTTAATTATGGACTTGCTGCTGAATATGGCGGAACATTCAATATGAGATTTGACGATACTAACCCTACCAAGGAGAAGGAAGAGTTTGTTGAGTCTATTAAGAAGGATGTTGAGTGGCTTGGAGCAAAGTGGAACGGAGATATTCTTTTTGCATCAGACTATTTTCCTCAGATGTATGAGGCAGCTGTAGGGCTTATTAAGAAGGGTAAGGCATATGTTGATGACCTTTCGGCAGAAGAGATAAGACAGTACAGAGGAACTCTTACGGAAGCAGGTAAGGAGAGTCCATACAGAAACCGTTCTGTAGAAGAGAATCTCAAGCTGTTTGAGGAGATGAAGGAAGGCAGGTATGCAGATGGCGAGAAGGTCCTCAGAGCTAAGATTGACATGGCTTCACCTAATATCAATATGAGAGATCCTGTTATATACAGAGTTGCACATATGACACATCACAGAACAGGAGATAAGTGGTGCATCTATCCTATGTATGATTTTGCTCATCCTATAGAAGATGCAGTAGAGGGAATCACCCATTCAATATGTACACTTGAGTTTGAAGATCACAGACCTCTCTATGACTGGGTCGTAATAGAGACGGGATATAAGACATCACCTGAAGGTAATCCTAAGCAGATAGAATTCGCCAAGCTTTATCTTACCAATGTGGTTACTGGCAAGAGATATATCAAGAAGCTTGTTGAGGACGGAGTAGTTGACGGATGGGATGACCCACGTCTTGTATCATTAAGTGCTTTAAGAAGAAGAGGCTTTACACCTGAATCAATTAAGATGTTCGTTGATCTTGTGGGTGTTACGAAGAGTCAGGGCTCTGTTGAGTATCCTATGCTTGAGTACTGCATAAGGGAAGACCTTAAGCTTAAGTCAAAGAGAATGATGGCAGTCCTTAATCCTATTAAAATTGTTATAGATAATTATCCGGAGAATCAGACGGAATATTTTGATGTACCTAATAATCAGGAGAATCCCGAACTTGGCTCAAGAAAGGTTCCATTCTCAAGAGAGCTTTATATTGATGCTGAAGACTTTATGGAAGAACCGCCTAAGAAGTATTTCAGACTGTTTCCGGGGAATGAAGTACGCTTTATGAATGCGTACTATCTTACATGTACCGGATGTGAGAAGGACGCAGATGGCAATGTTACGCTTATTCACTGCACATATGATCCTGCAACAAAGGGTGGCAATTACCCTGAGCGTAAGGTTAAGGGAACAATTCACTGGGTTAATGCTCCTACAGCTGTCAATGCTGAAGTAAGACTGTATGAGAACCTTATTGATGAGGAGAAGGGCGTATACAACGAGGAAGATGGGTCAATGAACATTAATCCTAACTCACTTACTGTTCTTAACAAATGTGTTGTCGAGCCTGAACTTGCAGATGCTAAGCCTGAGGATAAGTTCCAGTTTGTACGTACGGGATATTTCTGCGTTGATTCAAAGGATTCATCTAAGGAACATCTCGTATTTAACAGAATTGTATCACTTAAGAGTTCATTCAAGCTTAACTGATATTAATGTATAATTATGAAAGCGGGGACAATATTAATGGACGATTTGTTTGGTGATCTTGCGGGACTTGGAATTAAGAAGCCGCAGAGTGAAGATATATTCAAGGAAGATGAACAGGAGGCTGCCGCCAGGCCAAGCGTACAGTCTCCTATAGAGAAAAAGGAAAAGGTATTTAACGAAGCTGATTACATATTTGATAAAAATATGGAATGTCCTGTGTGCGGACGTTCGTTCAAGACTAAGAAGGTAAGGGCCGGAAAAGCACGTTTCCTCGGCACGGATTCAGATCTGCGTCCACTTCATGAAGGCGTTGATACTGTTAAGTATGATGCGGTAGTCTGTCTGCATTGTGGATATGCTTCGCTTGAGAGAGTATTTACCAATGTTACGGCGAAGCAGGCAAAGGAAATACGCGACCAGATAGGATATAACTTCAAGGGAATGACCAATTCAATAGGCGCATATACATATGAAGAAGCAATCCAGAGGTACAAGCTTGCGCTTCTCTGCTGTGTTATCCGTAAGATGAAGATAAGTGAGAGAGCTTATGTATGCCTTAAGCTTGGCTGGCTTTACAGAGGATGGAAAAGTACACTTTCTGAGTCGGATGCGGATTATGCGAAGAAGAAAAAAGAATGTGACGATAATGAAAAGTCATTTATAACTAAGGCATATGAGGGCTTTAAGATAGCTCTCGCCAAGGAATCAATGCCGATATGTGGCATGGATCAGTATACATTCAGCTATCTTATGGCTGATCTTGCAAGGCAGAACAAAGATTACGACAATGCCCAGAAGTTCATATATGAGATAATAAGTTCAAGATCTGTATCAGCTAAGGTTAAGGAAAAAGCCAGAATGCTTAATGAGAGAATTAAGCAGGAAAAAGATGAACAAAGCTCTTGAAAATGATACTGTAATATGATAGAATTTATTAAATTAAAAAAAGAGAAAAACTATGTGCTTCTCTTTTTTTTTGCGCAAATATGAAAAAATATAACTATTCAGCGCATAATGATGTATTTTTATGCATCATGATAAAAGAATCGTTATTGAATAATGAAAGGAAAAGGTGGCGTTCATGAAAGCATTTTTAATACTTGAAGATGGAACGGTATTTCAAGGTACGAGCATAGGTTCAACCAGAGAAGTAATCAGCGAGATAGTCTTCAATACGTCTATGACGGGATATCTGGAGGTGCTTACAGATCCTTCGTATGCAGGACAGGCTGTAACAATGACATATCCACTTATCGGTAACTATGGAATATGTCATGAGGATATGGAATCTTCCAAGGCATGGCCTGACGGCTTTATTGTGAGGGAATTATCTAGAACGCCAAGTAATTTCCGTAGTGATGATACAATACAGAATTTCCTTAAGGAGCAGGATATTCCGGGTATAGCAGGGATTGATACAAGAGCTCTTACGAAGATTCTTCGTGAAAAGGGAACTATGAATGGAATGATTACAACTAATGAGAATTATAACCTTGATGAGGTTCTGCCTAAGCTTAAGGAATATAAGGTTACAGGAGTTGTGAAGAAGGTAACATGCAAGGAACCTGTACATATGCCTAATACAGGTTACAGAGTTGCACTTATGGATTTCGGTGCCAAGGATAACATTGCCAATTCGCTTCATAAGCGTGGATGCGATGTTACTGTATATCCTGCACTTACGCCGGCTGAGGAGGTACTTGCATCTAACCCTGACGGAATTATGCTTTCCAACGGTCCCGGAGATCCTAAGGAATGTGTGGAGATAATTGAAGAACTTAAGAAGCTTTATGCAAGCAATGTACCTATATTTGCAATATGTCTCGGACATCAGCTTATGGCACTTGCAACTGGAGCTGATACACACAAGCTTAAGTATGGACACAGAGGAGCTAATCATCCTGTTAAGGACATGAAGACAGGAAGAGTATATATATCAACACAGAACCATGGATACGTTGTCGATGAGTCAACACTTGACAAAGATATTGCCAAGCCGGCATTTGTCAATGTTAACGACGGAACTAACGAAGGTCTGGAGTATATAGGCAAGAACATATTCACAGTCCAGTTCCATCCGGAAGCATGTGCAGGTCCGCTTGATACGGCATATCTTTTTGACCGCTTCATTGGAATGATGGCTAAGTAATATAAACATTTGTATACATTAGTATAATAGTAAGCATTATAAGCATTAAGCTTTGAATGGGAGGAAAAAATGCCAAAGAATCCAGACATTAAAAAAGTATTGGTTATCGGATCAGGTCCTATAGTAATCGGTCAGGCTGCAGAGTTTGACTACGCAGGTACACAGGCTTGCCGTTCTCTTAAGGAGGAAGGTATTGAGGTAGTACTTGTCAACTCTAATCCTGCAACTATCATGACAGATAAGGATATAGCTGATGAAGTATATATTGAGCCACTGACAACTAAGTCAGTAGAGCAGATTATTCTTAAGGAAAAGCCGGACAGCGTGCTTCCTACACTTGGAGGTCAGGCCGGACTTAATCTTGCAATGGAGCTTGACGAAGCGGGATTCCTTAAGGAGCATAATGTAAGGCTTATCGGTACAACAGCACTTACAATAAAGAAGGCAGAGGATCGTCTTATGTTCAAGGAGACGATGGAGAAGATTCATGAGCCTGTTGCGGCATCGTTAGTTGTCGAGAATGTTGAAGACGGTGTTGTATTTGCGGAGAAGATTGGCTATCCTGTAGTTCTTCGTCCGGCATATACACTTGGCGGCAGCGGCGGTGGTATCGCACATTGCCGTGAAGAACTTGAAGAGATTCTTGAGAATGGACTCCGTCTTTCAAGAGTGGGACAGGTTCTTGTAGAGCGTTGCATCGCGGGCTGGAAAGAGATTGAATACGAAGTAATGCGTGACAGCAACGGTAACTGCATTACGGTATGTAATATGGAGAATCTTGATCCTGTAGGTGTTCATACAGGTGACAGTATCGTAGTAGCTCCGTCGCAGACTCTTTCAGATAAGGAATACCAGATGCTCAGAACATCTGCCCTTAATATTATCAGCGAACTCAAGATTACAGGTGGATGTAATGTACAGTTTGCACTTCATCCTACGAGCTTTGAGTACTGTGTAATCGAGGTTAATCCACGAGTAAGCCGTTCTTCAGCACTTGCATCTAAGGCTACAGGTTATCCTATTGCCAAGGTTGCAGCTAAGATTGCGCTCGGATATACACTTGATGAGATTAAGAATGCAATCACAGGCAAGACATATGCAAGCTTTGAGCCTGCACTTGACTACTGTGTAGTTAAGATACCTAGACTTCCGTTTGATAAGTTCATTACAGCTAAGAGAACTCTTACAACACAGATGAAGGCTACAGGTGAAGTTATGAGCATAAACCAGAGCTTTGAGGGAGCACTGATGAAGGCCATCCGTTCACTTGAACAGCATGTTGACAGTCTTATGTCATATGACTTTACAAAGCTTACTGATGATGAGCTTCTTGAAGAGCTTAATGTTGTAGATGACAGAAGAATCTGGAAGATTGCCGAGGCACTCAGACGTAATATGCCTCAGGAGACACTTCATGATATAACTAAGATTGATCTCTGGTTCATAGATAAGCTTGCAATTATAGTAGAGATGGAGAAGACTCTTAAGGAGCAGCCTCTTACTAAGGAACTTCTTGCGGAAGCTAAGCGCATTGAGTTCCCTGATAATGTTATCGGACAGCTTACAGGCAGAACGGAGGAAGAGGTTAAGGCTCTCCGTGATGAGTATGGCATACATGCAGCGTTTAAGATGGTTGATACATGTGCCGCAGAGTTTGCTGCTACAACACCGTACTACTATTCATGCTATGGAAGTGAGAATGAAGTTATAGAGACAACACCTCTTAAGAAAGTTCTTGTACTTGGTTCGGGTCCTATCAGAATCGGACAGGGTATCGAGTTCGACTTCTGCTCAGTTCACTGTACATGGGCGTTCAAGAGAGAAGGATACGAGACAATAATCATCAACAATAACCCTGAGACAGTAAGTACGGACTTTGATATTGCTGATAAGCTCTATTTTGAACCACTTACAGCAGAGGATGTTGAGAATGTTGTAAGACTGGAGAAGCCGGACGGAGCAGTAGTACAGTTTGGTGGACAGACAGCAATCAAGCTTACGGAAGCACTTATGAAGATGGGTGTACCTATTCTCGGTACAAAGGCAGAGGATGTCGATGCTGCAGAGGATAGAGAACTCTTTGATGAGATACTTGAGAAAACACAGATTCCAAGAGCTAAGGGACATACAGTTTATACTGTGGATGAGGCTCTGAAGGCTGCTAATGAACTTGGATATCCGGTGCTTGTAAGACCTTCATATGTCCTTGGCGGTCAGGGCATGCAGATTGCGGTATCAGATACAGATGTTATCGAGTTCATGAATATTATCAACAGAATCAAGCAGGATCATCCTATTCTTGTAGATAAGTATCTTATGGGTAAGGAAATCGAAGTCGATGCTGTATGCGACGGTGATGATATTCTTATTCCGGGTATCATGGAGCATATTGAACGTGCAGGTATCCATTCAGGAGACAGTATCTCTGTATATCCTGCCAAGTCTCTTTCTCCTAAGATTATCGATATGATTGAGGATTACACAGGAAGACTTGCAAGAGCACTTCATGTAAAGGGGCTAATCAATATACAGTTTATCGATTATAATGATCAGGTATATGTTATCGAGGTTAACCCACGATCAAGCCGTACAGTTCCTTATATCAGCAAGGTAACAGGAATTCCGATTGTTAAGCTTGCTACTAAGGTTATCACGGGAAGTAAGATTAAGGAGCTTGGTTATACACCGGGACTTCAGAAAAAGTCAGATTATTATGCAATTAAGATGCCTGTATTCTCATTTGAGAAGATACGTGGAGCTGATACAACACTTGGCCCTGAGATGAAGTCTACAGGTGAGTGCCTTGGTATATCCAAGGACTTCAATGAAGCACTTTATAAAGCGTTCCAGGGTGCAGGAGTCAACCTTCCAAAGCACAAGCAGATTATTATGACTATTGCTGATAAGGATAAGGAAGAGTCACTTGATATTGCTAAACGCTTTGACGCTCTTGGATACAAGATTTATGCTTCAAGAGGAACAGCTAAGTTCTTTAATGACAACGGAATAAAGGCTATCAAGGTTAATAAGATTGACCAGGAGTCACCAACACTTCTTGACCTCCTTTATGAGCATAAGATAGACCTTGTAATTGATACTCCTTCTAACGGAATTGAGAGAGCAAGGGATGGCTTCCTCATCAGACGTATTGCAATTGAGACAGGCGTTAATGTACTTACAAGCCTTGATACGGCACATGCACTTGTATCGAGTCTTGAGCATGCATTCAACAGCAATGACCTCTCAATAGTTGATATTGCCAAGATCTGATTATATAAGATATATAATATAAGACCATATTATTCGTAATGAGTAATATGGTCTTTTTTTAGATAAATAACAGTACATTAGTACTATGACTGCATTTCGAAACTCCTACAAATATGGTAAATTGTATAAGTGTTATAAGGCAATAATATATGGTATATTAGACTAATGAGTGATTTGAAAAGGGGTATGGAGTTGTTTACGAAAAAATTATTGAAGTTTATAGCAGTCCTTCTTACGATAGTGCACTGTGTTATACTTGCGGAGATGATACACATGGGCGTGAAACCTATGATTGTTTATAATATATTCAGTATATTATGTTATCTCATTGCAATCTGTTTTATTAACAAAGAGTATTATAATGCAGTCTTCATAGCGGCATATTTTGAAATAATCCTGCATTCATTCCTTGCAACAGTATTTCTGGGATGGGATTCAGGATTCGCATTATATATGATAGCACTTGTTCCGGTGGGATTTTATATGCAGTATTTTATATCGGGGGATAAGTATAACATTAAGCAGCCATTGCTTCTGAGTATTTTGGATTTTGTCATTTTTATAAGCTGTAAGGTGTACTCGGCTGATGATATATCGCCGGTATATGTGGGAATGGAAAGTGTCATACATGAGGGTATGTACACATTTAACGCATTTTGTGTGTTCACTGCACTTATAGGATTTTCGGTTATATTCCTAAAGGAGCTTAACAGAAGCCACGATGAAATCATTAAGGTTAATGAACAGCTTGGAAGAATGGCTAAACTGGATACACTTACCGGATTGTTTAACAGACGCGGAATACAGCCGTTTCTTGATATATGTAGTGTTTCAGGAAGAAACTTCTGTATTGCAATGTGTGACATAGATGATTTTAAGAATGTCAATGATTCATACGGACATGATGTTGGTGACGAGGTAATAGCAAGGACAGCCAGAACAATACGTGAATGTATCAAGCCGGACGACCATGTGTGCAGATGGGGAGGCGAGGAGTTTGTATTTCTTGTCGACAGTGCACAGATACATGATGGATATATAATAGCAGATAATATAAGAAGGACGATAGAGCAGAATCCTCTTGAGATATTCGGTAAGACAGTGGATTTTACTGTGACAATCGGTATTACTGAATATAAAAAGGAAGAGACAATCGACCAGACCATAATCAGGGCTGATGAGATGATGTACAGCGGTAAAAAGAATGGCAAAAATGTTGTCATAAGTGGAATATAAAGAATACATAAAAAGGATGAATTATACATTGTTCGTATAATCCATCCCTTTTATAAAGTATAAATATAATCGAAGCGACGTGATTCGAACACGCGACCTCTGCGTCCCGAACGCAGCGCTCTACCAAACTGAGCCACGCTTCGATATATGCAACACTAAGATAATACACTTTTTAGACCGCCAAGTCAAGTGAAAAAATAGTTATGATTTTGTAATGATTGACATCTAATCTGTAGACTAATAATGATAAAAGAGTTATAATAAGCAAAAAATAAAGATTCGTATCTAACGCATGATGCGATATCTGGGAGGATGATAATATGCATATAGGTGATTTCTTTGATTTGAAGATGCTTGATGAGATTATGCGTTCATGGTCGAAAGCAACAGGGCTTGCAACGGTAGCCGTTGATAATGAGGGAAAGTACATATCAGGAGAAATCGGCTTTACGGACTTTTGTATCAAGTATACGAGAGGCTCCAAAGAAGGATGCAGAAGATGTGTAAAGTGTGATAACGAATGCAGCGGAACATATTATTGCCATGCAGGACTGATGGATTTTTCTCATGATATAATTGTCGACGGACAGTTTATGGGAAAGATTATAGGAGGTCAGGTGCTTCCGGGTACTCCGGATGAAGATAAGTTCCGAAGTATGGCTGTGGAATTAGGAATAGATCCTGATAAGTATATAGAAGCATTACGCAAGGTGCCTATCAGATCGGAAGAGAGCATAAGAGCAGCATCTGAGCTGCTTGGCAGAGTTGTCAATATGCTCGTTAACTTTGAATATTCAAAGAAAAAGAATGAGAATCTTATTAATACAATGAATGATGAGCTTGGCAATTCAATGAAGCTTATAAGACAGGTTGAGGACTATTCAAAAGATCTTGATGGTATTGAGAACAGACAGAATATTCTTTCACTGAATGCTTCAATCGAAGCTGCCAGAGCAGGTGAGGCAGGAAGAGGATTTGCTGTTGTTGCCGGTGAGGTACGCAATCTGAGTGCCCGTTCATCAGAAGTTAACAGGCATATTAAGGATACGCTTGCAAATCTTGATGATTCAATTACCAGGATGGATAAGGCGAGAGTTTCAATCTGACAGATATCGATAAGAAGTACAACAGTAACAGCACAACAGATATTACATATTAATAAAGCTGCACGGCATATGACTGGCAGCCGGAGTTCCGGTTACATCACAGGCTGCGCAGCTTTTTTGACAGTCGTACGGAATTGTATATCCGCGCGTATTCAATAGGTGTTATGTCTTCAATATAGTTGGAAGGATAATTACGGATGATTCCTTTTGAGGCAAGCAGCTCAACGGCCTTGTTGTAAGCTATGGCTGCTTCATGCTCACTTGAATATATCCCGGCAACAAAGTTACCCCGGATATGTATAACAGCTTTATATAATGTCCTTCCGTTACGCTGTATCTCCTGCACTCCGTGGTAATGATTGATTATGTGTATATTGCCGTATCTGAAGTCATTATGGTCTCCATTTACAAATATATAGTCACGGCCACATACGGCATGGCTTCTGATACCATAGTGGGAAAGAATACTTGTCTGTGAACCGTAATCATTTACAAAGAGGTAACCATCGCGGGACATTATTTTGTGAGTTGAATAATAAAACAGATCATCAACATCAAAACGCAGCACACGCTCAGATGTGAGAAAGTACAGGAAAAATTTCTTGAAAATATATATCGGTGTCTTAAAATACATTCCATTATCACGGTAATTGATGAGGATGACCCATTTTTCAAAAGAAAGAGGAGTATCTGCCGGATAATGAAGGTCAGGCAGAAGATGGCCGGCTGCCATATCGCTCAGCGGTGTTCCGTCATCATCATGGAGGAGAAGGTCAGCATCACGGTAGGCTCTTGCAGCAAGCTTGATGTCGTCATAACTTCCGAGACTGATATGCTTGTTTTTGTATGTTATTGATACACGGTAATATGTGGAGCCGTCCTTGTGTGTTGCGGTGAAAACACCGGGCATTGACGTCATGCTGCTCATAAAAGCCTCCTCCTGCATTCAGCTTATGTTTAGTATTTATATTTATTGTGCATGGAGCAATGAAAAAAGTCAAGGTAGCCGGTATATGAAATATTTATATTTTAGGCACAACACACTTGTCATAATGCCTAAAATAGTTTAAAATATTTCAATATGTAAAATGTCAATAAATATAAAAGTGAGGATTTAATCATGGAAAAGACAATGGAGAAGATTGTAGCTCTGGCTAAGGCAAGAGGATTTGTATATCCGGGTTCTGAGATATATGGCGGACTTGCCAATACATGGGATTACGGTAATCTCGGAGTAGAGCTTAAGAATAATGTTAAGAAGGCATGGTGGCAGAAGTTCGTTATGGAAAGCCCATACAATGTAGGTGTTGACTGTGCGATTCTTATGAACCCACAGACATGGGTCGCATCAGGTCATCTTGGCGGATTCTCAGATCCACTTATGGATTGTAAGGAGTGCCATGAGAGATTCAGAGCTGATAAGCTTATTGAGGATTGGTGCGCAGACAATAATTATGAGCTTGAGGGCTCTGTTGACGGATGGACACAGGAGCAGATGAAGAACTTTATCGAGGAGAAGCAGATTGCATGTCCTTCATGCGGTAAGCATAACTTTACAGATATCCGTCAGTTCAACCTTATGTTCAAGACATTTCAGGGAGTTACGGAGGATGCAAAGAATACTGTATATCTTCGCCCTGAGACAGCACAGGGTATATTTGTTAACTTCAAGAATGTACAGAGAACATCAAGAAAGAAGGTACCATTTGGTATAGGACAGATTGGTAAGTCATTCCGTAACGAGATTACACCTGGTAATTTTACATTCCGTACACGCGAGTTTGAGCAGATGGAGCTTGAATTCTTCTGTAAGCCTGGAACAGACCTTGAGTGGTTCAATTACTGGAGATCATATTGTATCAATTGGCTTAAGTCTCTCGGAATGAAGGATGACGAGATGAGAGCAAGAGATCATTCACCTGAGGAGCTCTGCTTCTACAGCAAGGGTACAACGGATATCGAATTCCTCTTCCCATTCGGATGGGGCGAGCTCTGGGGCATTGCAGACCGCACAGATTATGACCTTACACAGCACCAGAACGTATCCGGTGAGGATATGTCTTACTTTGATGATGAGTCTAAGGAAAAGTACATTCCTTATGTTATTGAGCCGTCACTTGGCGCAGACCGTGTAACACTTGCATTCCTCTGTTCAGCATATGATGAGGAGGAGATTGGCGAGGGAGATGTAAGAACGGTTCTGCATTTCCATCCGGCACTTGCACCTGTTAAGATTGGTATCCTTCCTCTTTCAAAGAAGCTCAATGAAGGCGCTGAGAAGATTTATGCAGAGCTTTCCAAGAAGTATAACTGTGAGTTTGATGATCGTGGCAACATCGGTAAGAGATACAGAAGGCAGGATGAGATTGGTACACCATTCTGTATAACATATGATTTTGATTCTGAGACAGACGGAGCTGTTACAGTACGTGACAGAGATACAATGCAGCAGGAGAGAATCAAGATAGAGGATCTTAAGGCATATTTTGAAGATAAGTTTACATTCTAATTCTAACAGGGTGGTCAGATGATTTGTCCAAAATGTGGTAATGAGTTTGAGGGTACGACGTGCCCTAAGTGTAATTCCCCGGCAATCCTTGTTAATGCCTCGGATTATGAGCGCAGGCGCAGGGAGTGGGAAGAACGCGAGAAACAGAAAAACAGCGAAGAGCAGAAGAAGCAAAAGAACAGGGATGATGTGAGGCGTGTAGCAAAGAAGATTGCGGACACGGATTACAGTCAGCTTGTATCTGCCAATGCAGGCAGAGCTGCCGGATTTGCTTCCAGGAATCGCAGAATATTAGCAATGGCAGGAGCGGTAATAGCTGCTGCCATTGTGATTATTGTACTTATAAATGCTGTGACGGCTTCCGGTAAAAATATATTTTATGTAAGTGATGGCAGCAGCATCTATAAGGGAATGGATAAAAATAACATTATATGCAGCACTGATGATGTCATTTTTAATTATGACAGATCATGTGCATATTCATATAATATTGTCGGGGATATCGACAGGCAGGCTATAACCGGGACAATGGTTTCTTCCAATGGCAGATATTATGCAGCTGTGATGTACACTGAGAATAACGGCGGCAATAATGAAAGCGCAGCAGTTGATGGTAACGATGATGCAGGGTATATTGGAGAGAGCAACAGTACAGCTGTTAACGGCAATGCAATCAGCACCGGTACATATACGCTAATATGCTGGAAGAAGAACGGCGGATATGTATCAGTCAAGAGCAGCACTGACAAAAAGACCATTGCGATGGTGACAGATGACGGCATGCTTGTATATACCGATACGCATTATCTTAATGAAGGTGCAGTAGGAGCTGAGATACTTGGATGTTATTATATCGATGAACAAAAGAACCTCACGCTTTCGTCCGATATGGATGAATATGCCGTTGCTGCGGACAATGTAATATGGACTGATTCGGATGGAACACTCTATCGTACAAAGTATAAAGACAGCACAGCTGTAAGAATTGCCAGAAATGTAAAAAAAATATATACACGGCAGAAGACGTATATGTATGCTAATGTTAATGGGATGATTCAGACGGAATCTGCATTTGTATATGTTACTCAGGACGGAGAATATATTTATCTTGACCTGTCTGATAAAAAGAATCCTGATGGAATATATCTGTTTACATCGGCTTCACAGACGGACAGCCTTGTATATATAGCCAAATCAGGCTGTGCTTACACGGCAGGAGGAGGCAGGCTGTCAAGAATAACAGGTATAACAGACGAAACAGTGTCAGGCCAGCCGGATGACAATATCCGCAAGACAGAGACTGTATCGGAACTTGCTTCATCGTCTGTATATTATTCTTCAGATGCTGATTGCTTGTATTATGTTAATAAGTCAGATGAACTTGTATTAATTAAGAATGCAGGTAAAGCAGCCGATATAAGCGTTTCAGGCGTAACTGTTACTTCAGGGATTACAAAGTCGGGAATTCAGTATACTGCGTACGGCAATGACGGCTTCTGGTATATATCACAGTCATCGCTTTGTTATTGTGATGGATCTTCTAAGCAGATTAAGCTGAAAGACGGTGTAAAACAGGGTGCCGTAATCTACTGCATGGAGTATAAGAACAGGATATACTGTCTGCATGACGGTACATTATCAAGAATATCCACAGGCGGCAATGTACAGATGGAGACAGGTGGTATAGCTGATATATGGACGGGAAGAATAAGAACCCGCTGAAACATTTGTAATAATGTAAGACTTCCGATACTACAATGTATTAGTATGTATAGGGAGTCTTTTATGTTACAAAGAAGAATGGCGGGAATATTGCTGACTGTAATAGTGGCAGTGCTTGCGACAGTGCCGGTGCAGAGCATGTGTATGTATCGGGTGAATGCAGCAGAGCCGGATGTTGAGTCACCATCCGTGATACTGATGGAGGCATCAACCGGCAAGACGGTATACGAAAAAAATGCGGATGAAACACTTCATCCTGCAAGCATAACTAAGATAATGACGCTTATTCTTATATTTGATGCTTTAAGCGAGAATAAGATAACGCTTGATGAGAATGTAACAGTATCTGAGCATGCTGCCTCAATGGGTGGAAGCCAGGTATTTTTGGAGGCGGGAGAAAAACAGACCGTCAACACCATGATAAAATGCATATCTGTAGCGAGTGCCAATGATGCATCGGTAGCAATGGCAGAGCATATATGGGGGAGTGAGCAGACATTTGTTGATAAGATGAATGAACGTGCACAGGGACTTGGCATGAGCGGTACGCATTTTGTTAACTGCTGCGGGCTTGATACTGACGGACATATGATGACTGCGAGGGATGTAGCCATAATGTCAAGAGAACTGATTACAAGGTATCCGCAGATACATGAGTATTCCGGAATATGGATGGATACCATAACGCACAGCACAAGACGCGGAGAGTCAGAGTTCGGGCTGTCCAATACTAATAAGCTGATTAAGCAGTATGAATGGGCAACAGGTCTTAAGACCGGCTCAACCGGTCTTGCAAAATGCTGTCTTTCAGCTACTGCTGAAAAGGATGGGATAGAGCTCATCGCTGTCGTAATGGCAGCTCCTAACAGTAAGACACGTTTTAAGGATGCGATAAGCCTGCTTAATTATGGATATGGTGTTGTAGACATTTACAGAGACAATGCATGGTTAAGTCAGGAAAAGATAGTTGTACACGGAGGAAAATCTGATTCGGTAACATGCCGTAAGAATAATGAATTTGTCTATGTATTTACGGAAGATACTGATACAGGCAGAATTAAGTGTACGGAGGAATATGCAGACGGGCTTGAAGCACCGGTGTATGAGGGGGACGTGGTCGGACAGATGGTATACGAGCTGGATGGCAATATACTTGGAACTGTTGATATTGTAGCGGCAGATACAGTGGAAAAAGCGGGATTGGGAGATTGTATAAGAAGTACAATGATGAAAATGTTGCTAAATTAATGTACCGGGTATAAAATCTAATCGTTAGATAACGGAATGGAATGGGGATTAATATGCAGGAAAATATATCATCCGAAGAGATGCTCGAGATACTTGATAATAATGGGAGACCTACAGGCAGGGCTAAAACAAGGCGGCTTGTCCACCGTGACGGTGACGCACATGCAACATCTCATGTATGGATTATAAGAGCTGATAATATTGGTAAAACAGGGTACGATATTCTGCTGCAGAAGCGCAGCCATAACAAGGATTCATTCCCTGACTGCTATGATATATCGTCAGCCGGACATATACCATTCGGTCAGGGATATATTGAATCAGCGATAAGGGAACTTAAGGAAGAACTTGGAATTGACGCTTCGGAAGAAGAACTTGAGTTCATCGGGGTTCATGATGCGTTTAACAGGGCTGAATTCTACGGACAGCCATTTCTTAATCATGAGATAAGCAATGTCTATCTTCTTGAACGTGGTCCGGAAGCAGTTGAATTCAGGCTGCAGCCGGAGGAAGTACAATCGGTTATGTGGATTGATTTTGACGAATGTTATAATAATGTTAAGAATAACCTGTTTGAACACTGCATCTGCATGGATGAGATGGATATGCTTTATGATGCACTTTCACATAGAAAAAGTCATTAAAGAGCGAATGACTGATGAATGGAGGAACTAATGGATCTGTTTCAATATATGCGTGAAAATACGATGGAAAAGGAATCACCGCTTGCATCGCGCATGCGTCCCGAGACCCTGGAGGAGGTTGTGGGACAGCAGCACATAATCGGAAAGGATAGGCTGCTCTACAGAGCAATCAAGGCCGACAAGATAAGTTCAATTATATTCTATGGTCCTCCCGGAACTGGTAAGACAACGCTGGCAAAAGTTATTGCCAATACTACAAGTGCTGATTTCTGCCAGATTAACGCTACAGTTGCAGGCAAGAAGGATATGGAAGATGTTGTTGCAAAAGCAAAAGATAACATTGGAATGTATGGAAGAAAGACAATACTTTTTGTGGATGAGATTCACCGCTTTAACAAGGGACAGCAGGATTATCTGCTTCCGTTTGTCGAGGACGGTACAATCATTCTTATAGGTGCAACAACAGAGAATCCGTATTTTGAGGTCAATCAGGCTCTTATATCCAGGTCGGCAGTATTTGAATTGAGGCCTCTTGAAAAAGATGATATTCTCAAGCTCATAAAAAGGGCAATATCAGATGACAAAAAAGGTATGGGTGCGTATGGAGCACTGATAGATGATGATGCGTCGGAATTTCTTGCCGACTGTGCCAATGGTGATGCACGAAATGCACTTAACGCAGTGGAACTTGCCGTACTTACAACATCACCGTCAGAGGATGGTCACATACATATTACGATTGATGTAGCATCAGATTGTATTCAGAAACGTGTGCTTAAGTATGACAAGACGGGTGACAACCATTATGATACGATATCAGCATTTATTAAGAGCATGAGAGGCTCGGATCCGGATGCGGCAGTGTATTATCTTGCAAGGATGCTTTATGCAGGCGAGGATGTTGCATTTATTGCCAGAAGAATAATGATATGTGCAAGTGAGGATGTTGGAAATGCAGATCCGCGTGCATTAGAAGTTGCTGTGGCTGCATCACAGGCTGTTGAGAGACTTGGAATGCCGGAAGCGAGAATAGTTCTTGCACAGGCAGTTACTTATATTGCGTGTGCGCCTAAGAGTAACGCTGCGTATATGGCTGTTGATGCTGCACTTGACAGGGTTAGGAATGAAAAAACAGCAGCTATTCCAACGCATCTCAGGGATGCGCATTATAAGGGGGCTGCGAAGCTTGGGCATGGTGAAGGTTACAGGTATGCACATGATTATCCTAATCATTATGTTGACCAGCAGTACCTTCCGGACGAACTTAAGGGGACGAAATTCTATAACCCTACAGATATGGGATATGAGAAGGAGATGAAGAATCTTCAGAAAAAAATAAGAGAAGAAGCAGGAGAAGTTTAGATATGACAGAATACACACAGTATATAGTCTCACATATAAGAGGACAGATTACGGGAGATTACGAAAAAGATATGCAGTATCTGTATGACTGCAGTGAAAAGTATAAGGAGGATGAGGAGTCTGCGGATATTTTAAGAGAAATAGCATCAATGATGTATGAGATACTGCCCGATGACCAGAAAGAGCAGGTAGGTGACAGACTGAAAGACCTTCACGATAATTTTGAGACTACATATCAGGCTGTATTGGACATGATAAAATGCAATGATACTGCTAAGGCCAGAACAATGATTGAAGAACTTATTGCTTCAGTTGAAGGAAGATATGTAAATGATGATAAGAATATATATATCAGTCTTAATCATATAATGGAGCTTTATGAGTATTCATACTATTTTAAGACGGACAGGAATATAAAATGTACCGATGTGATGTATAACGAGTATTACAGAACGTATGCACAGCTGCTATGTGCAACAGGAGAATATGGGAAGGCACTGGATGCCTGCAATACTGCGCTGGAATGGAATCCTGTTGACCTTGAATCGCATCTTCAGCTTGCTGAAGTGTATATCCTTATGGGCGATCATGATGAAGAGTATAGGCAGGCGACAGAGAATGCTTACAGATATTGCTGCACAAGAGCGACAATGGCTAGGTATTACCGTAATATGGGGCGGTATTATCTTGACAAATACAAGCCTGAAACAGCTAGGGCACTGTATGTGTACAGCAATATTTATTTTAGCAGTGAAGCAGCAGACAGTGCACTTCAGTTCATAGAATCAGCACTTAATGCACCTGCTCCTAAGTATGAGATAAAAGAACTGCAGCAGATTCTTGAAGAGAATGATGTGAAGCTTGGACCTGATGCGGATACAATTGGAATAATATACCGCGTGGGCAATCTGATGCTGGAAAGTAAGGATTATGACAGGGCGAGAGACTGCTTTGCCATTGTATACGATATTACTCAGGATGAAGAGACAGGAACTATTCTTGCCCAGCTTATGAATTCGCAGGCAGATGATATACAATAATTGTATGCCAGGATGATAATTCATGTCTGTATACAGAAATTTTGGAATGCTTTAACAAATTTTGAGTTATTATAAGCACAAATTTTGAGTTAGTTTGTTAATTGAAAATGTGCAGCCCTCTCTGCTATAATTGCACTCACCAATTATAGCAGAGGGGGTATTTTTATGAAAAAAATTTCTAAAAAGTTTGCTGTTGTGTGGGCAGCTGCGGTAACAGTGATGGTTGTTGCAATGATGGTGCAGATTATGCGGCCGGGCAATGCATTGGGGGCGCAGGGATATGACGGCACGGACAGTGCCCGGACAGGGGAGGTACATGAGCAGGGCAGTCTGCATGTAAGGACAGAATTTGAGGATATTAAGGATATGCTGCGGCAGAGATGCATAGCGGTGCTCGAGAATGGTGTGAAGGTTGAAGATATGGTGGTTCTGTCAGATGTATTTGGGGACAGGCAGATTAAGCTGCTGTATGATGCATTGGCGGCAGAACTTGAGAATCAGGGGCAGACTGTTCCTGATGGGCTGTATGCGGTTATAAGGGACAGCAGCGTCCCTGCAAAGTGGAGGATAATGCTCGATTCGGCAGATGTGGAGCGGATTGCAGGTATTATGATGGAGTATATTGAGAATAACAGGGAGCGGCTGTATGACGGTGACAGGTTATCCGATGCCAATGTATCAGCACTTGTGCGGGAGGCACTTGAGAGTGCGATGTCAGGTCAGGAGGGGCGCCTTATAGTATCGAAAGAATATATATCAGGCAGCAGTGACATAATCAGGGAGGTAATAAGCAATATAACCGGTAACGGCAGCTATCGGATACAACTGAGTGATGAGGATGTGAGAAGAATAACAGATGAACTGAAAGACCAGATACAGATGCCGCCGTCACAGAAACAAATACTTGGGCATGAGGAGCTTAACATATTGCTTAACGGATGGCAGGAGCAGATTACAAGAAGCATCGGAAGCATGATAGATTTCTGCAATTCAAAGCTGGATGAGCTTGGCTCGGATATTGATTATATGGGAAGACGTGTCGATAATGACATGACATCACTGGAAGGGAAAATTGGTGGAGAGATGTCATCGCTTGGAGACAGGCTCAGCGATGACATATCATCAGCCAGGGATGGGCTTGATGCATTATCACAGCGTCAGGATGCATCAGACATACGGCTGGATGTGATAAGGCAGGATAATGAAGAGAACATAGCTGCGTTGAAAGACAGTACAATGCAGCTTATAGAAGAACTTTCGGCAGTATCTGACAGTCACGGAACAATGCTTCTGCAGAATGCACAGGCTGTGGAGAACCTGAGAAACGTGTGTGAAGCGCTTGAAAATGATAAGCTTTCAAGAGCGGAATTTGACAGATTTGGTGTTTCAATAAATGAGGTAATAGAAAAAGCCAATCAGGAAAATAATTCGGCTATTGCCAAGCTGGCTGAGGAGGTTAAGAGTCAGGGGAATAATATCGGCAGAATTAATGATATGTATAACGAACTCGATAAGAGTGTTACGGCGAGATTTGAGGCAGCAGTGGAAGAGGCACAGAAAAAGCATGAGGAATTACGGGATAATATGACAAAGGATGTTGAGAAAGCGAAGGAAGACCTGCAGAAGAATATTGATAATGTGTCAGATAGCATGAACAGTATGGATAAGAAACTTGATAATATATCGTCAGAAGCACAGGTACAGCTTGACAGGCAGAATAAGGAGCTTAACAAGAGAATAGACGGAATAATAGCGGAACTTGATAAGTCATCTTCAGAATCTGATAAGAAGCTTGCAGAACTGATGAAGAGTATGCAGGATAACATAGGAGATACAACAAAGCTTGTAACATCACAGAAAACTGTTGTTGGAGCACTTAATGAGGTTTTTCAGTATGCCAGTGACGGTAAGAGAGTCATAGCGGATGCAATAACTGCACCGGCAGCCGGAACTGGCGTAAAGACAGAGATTAATGCGTCATTTGGTGTTATGGTGGGTAATATCAGTAAACTTGCCAAAATTAATTATGACAAGGGGCTTGCGGATGCAGATTCTGTAATTAATACATCAGGAGACAACTATAAGGCTGGCGTTGACAGCGCTAAAAAGGGGAATGCTTCTCCTTCACAGGTACTTGCAGGAGTTACATTCACATCGCTGGGAGGAATTAATCAGACGGGAACTATGCCTGACAGAGGAATGCTTAACTGGAAACCGTCTGCCGGAGAGGTTATGAGAATCCCGGAAGGCTATTACAAAGGAGGACTTATAGATTCGTCAGCTGCATATGATGCCGGAGTTAAGGCAGGACTGACGACTGAAAAAAAACAAAGTTTCCTTAAGTACACGATAGATAATATATGCAGTACTCCTTATCAGGAAGACAGTAATGATATAACGTATAATGTTGACGGATTCAGTAGAATATATTACAGATTCAGCTCCAGCTACGGAGAGAATGATAATGATGAATCGTTCGGTAAAGCAAGCCTCACAATTAATAATCAAAGTCAGTGCGTGTTTGACGAATATGATGAAGATGATAACCGCATATACGGAGGAAGAACTTATGAAGGAGTATTTGACTGCAGCGGAATGTCAACGATAACAACATCTGTATGGATACGATCCGGCAGTTCGAGATGGGGTTCAGCATCTTTTCAGATTACGGATGTAGAGTAGAACTTGTTGTCACTGCTAAAAAATAGTATAATAACAATATTACATAGATGAGCAGGAAGGCAGTGGATTAATGAGTATATTGAATCTTGAGAAGATAACGAAGGTTTATGGTGAAAGGACGTTGCTTGACAATGTCACTCTTGGTATAAATGAAGGCGATAAGATTGGCGTTGTGGGAGTTAATGGCTGCGGTAAGTCGACGCTCCTCAAGATAGTAGCAGGTCTGGAGGAGGCAGATTCAGGTAAGATTGTAAAGGGCAATGACGTAACAATCTCATATCTGCCTCAGACACCTGTGTTTTCTAAGGATGAAAGGATAATAGATTATGTTGTCGGTGGTGCGTTGGATATTGCGACAAGCTATAATTCCGGAGGCTCGGAGCACGAGCTTGAAAATTACGATTCAATAGCCGGGGAAGCTAAGACTATTCTTACAAAGTTAGGGATAGATGATTATGAAGCTGATATCAGTAAGATGTCCGGAGGACAGAAAAAAAGAATAGCATTGGCAAGAGCACTTATAAGACCATCAGGTCTTCTTATACTGGATGAGCCGACGAACCACCTCGATAATGATATGGTAATATGGCTGGAGGATTATATACGCAGATTCCGTGGACAGCTCCTGATGGTTACACATGACAGATATTTCCTTGATAATGTAACGAACAGGATAATAGAGGTTGACGGAGGCAGTCTGTATTCATATGCAGAGAATTATTCGGGCTTTCTTAAGCTTAAGAGTGAGCGCGAAGAGATGGCCAATGCAACAGAACAGAAAAGACAGAATATGCTACGTAAAGAGCTTGCCTGGATCCAGCGTGGATGTCAGGCACGTTCAACCAAGCAGCAGGCAAGAATTGACAGATATGAGGATATGAAAGAAGCTTCAAGGCAGGCACGGCAGTCGTTTGATAAGCAGTCACTTGAACTTGGCTCGGTATATACAAGGCTTGGCAGGAAGACGATAGAGCTTAACAGCATATCCAAGTCGTTTGGTGCAAAGAAGATAATAGATAACTTCACATATATATTCCTGCGTGATGACAGGATAGGTTTCATAGGCAATAATGGCTGTGGTAAGTCGACGCTTATGAAGATTATTACCGGAATTATGGAGCCGGACAGCGGCTATGTTGAAATCGGACCAACTGTCAAAATCGGATTTTTCATGCAGGAGAATAAGTTTGAAGATGAGTCACTTACAGTGCTTGATTATGTTAAGGCAATTGGAGAATATGTAATCACTGCTGATGGAAGGATTACGGCATCACAGATGTGTGAGAAGTTTCTTTTCAACATGAAGATGCAATGGACACCGATAACCAAGCTGTCAGGCGGAGAGAAGAGAAGATTGTATCTCCTGTCCGTACTTATGGAGTCACCGAATGTGCTTATTCTGGATGAGCCTACTAATGACCTTGATATTGAGACACTTGAGATACTTGAAGACTACCTTGATAAGTTTGCAGGAATAGTAATAACAGTATCACATGACAGATATTTCCTTGACAGGGTTGTGGACCGTATATTCGCTTTTGAGGACGGTGGAGTGATTAAACAGTATGAAGGCGGATTCAGCGATTACTATGAAAAATCACACCAGTCAGCAGGTGCGGCTGTTGCCAGACAGGCAGCTGCACAGGACGGAAAGCCGGCATCGGTAAGGAACAGGGAGCATGAGAAAAAGCTTAAGTTCACATTTGCGGAGCAGAAAGAATTCGAGACTATAGATGATGGTATAGCTAATCTTGAACAGAAGATAGCGGATATAGATATGCAGATAGAAAAATCAGCTACACAATATTCAAAGCTTAGCGAGCTTATGTCACAAAAAACGGAATATGAACAAAAGCTCTCAGACATGATGGACAGATGGGTTTATCTCAATGATCTCAATGAAAGGATTAATAATGAAGAACAACGCAAATAACAAAAAGAAAAGAGGCCTATTCAGGATTGTGTTCGGAAGAACAACAATTGTCGTACTTCTGATTCTTATGCAGGTGGCAATGCTGTTTTGTGCATATGCATTTCTTGCAAATAAGATAATATACTATCAGGGAGTTATAACTGCAATATCGTTCGTCACCCTGGTATGTATAATCAATAATGACGAGAATGCCGGATTTAAAATTGCATGGATAATTCCTGTATTGGCATTTCCGGTATTTGGCGCGTTATTCTATCTTTACTGCCGCAATCAATATTCCATTAAGATGATAAAAGGAAAGCTTAATTCGATTGATGCTGACATAAAGCAATATCAGGAAAAAAGCATAGGTGCTGATTCTGTTGAGGTTAATAATGATCTTGGGGAAGTAGGTATTGCTAACTATCTGTATAATTCCGGAAACTATTCAGCATATACGGAGAGCGGGATAGAATACTATCCGCTTGGAGATGACATGTATGTGAGCCTTGTAAGAGAATTAGAGAAGGCAGAGAAGTTTATATTTTTGGAATATTTCATAATTGCCAAAGGATATATGTGGGATTCGATACTTGATATTCTCAAGCGAAAAGTCAGTGAAGGCGTTGAAGTCCGCCTTATGTATGATGGAATGTGCAGTTTTGTTCTCCTGCCATATTCATATCCGAAGCAGCTTGAAGAGTACGGAATTAAGTGCAGGATGTTTGCACCTATAGTTCCGGTACTCTCGACGTATCACAATAACAGGGATCACCGTAAGATAGTTGTGATAGATGGCAGGACGGCATTTACCGGTGGGGTTAATCTGGCGGATGAATACATTAATCACATAGAGAGGTTCGGACATTGGAAAGACACGGGCGTTATGATTAAAGGCGACGCTGTAAAGAGTATGACGCTTATGTTTCTGCAATTGTGGAATGTCAGTGAGCAGCACATGGAAAGACATTACTCAAAGTATCTTATTGACAATCCTGAGATAAAGGGCAATCAGGGCATTGTAATTCCATTTGGTGACGGACCATATAATAGAGAAGACATTGGAAAGAATGTATATATCGACATACTTAACCGGGCACACAGATATGTTCATATAATGACACCATATCTTATACTTGATGATGAGATGGTGGCAGCTCTTAGATATTCTGCAGAGAGAGATGTGGAGACAATAATTATCATGCCGCATATCCCGGATAAGAAGTATGCTTATCTGCTTGCAAGAACATATTATAAAGAACTTATAGAATATGGCGTTAAGATATACGAATATACGCCGGGGTTTGTGCATGCCAAGCAGTTTGTGAGTGACGATATACGAGGAGTTGTCGGCTCATTTAATCTTGACTACAGAAGTATGTATCTGCATTATGAATGTGCAGTATATATGTACAATACACCGGTTATCAGTGATATAGAAAAAGATTTTCAGGACACTCTTGCTAAGTGCCAGCAGATAACTGTAAAGACATGCAACGAGTACTCTAAGATTGGAATGCTTATCGGAAGAGTCTTAAGAATCTTTGCACCACTTATGTAGTAATTGTAATTGTATGTTGCAACAAATATATGCAATAATTGACACTTGCAATAATTTAAGAAGATATGGTATTATTTAGCTCTGATTAGGTTGAACTAATTTGAATTTAGCACAACTAATCAGAGCTTTTTATGTACTTGTGTGTACATACATATTATTTCAGGCAGGCTGCCTGCAGAATGGAGTCTTTGATGACTATTATTAAGATTACATGATTGGTTTACAGGAACACGGTTATACAGGAAGTATCTGGATTCATATGTGAAAAACAGGGCAATGACTGTGAAAACGAAGGTGAGCCTTCTTACAACGTCTTCAATAGTAATGGGAATAGGATTTATTATGATGGAAAGTGTTCCGGTTGCGAGAGTTATTCTGTTTGTCGTGTGGGTATGTCATATATTATATTTTGTTTTCAGAGTGAAGACTATAAGAGAAAGCGGGGAATCAACATTTGTCGGGGACTGATATGAATTATAAGACTGAGAAAAAGAGACTCAGGGAGCAGAAGGTAGTTGGGCAGATGATTGCGCTGTATTGCAGGAAGAACCATAACGCTGATTACGGAATGAAGAATGGCGCAAGCCATGACATGAGTCATAATACGGACGGCATAGGTGGAAAATGGTGTGATGAATGCAGTGCTTTGTATGAATATGCGGCACAGAGAAGCAGAATGTGTCCTTTTATGGAGAAAAAGACATTTTGCTCTAACTGTACAGTACACTGCTATAAGCCGGAGATGAGAGAGCGGATTAAGAAGGTTATGAAATTCTCCGGACCGAGAATGCTGCTTTATCATCCGTTCATGGCGGTGTGGCATGTTGTAAGTTCACGGCTTGAGAAAAAGAAAGATAAGAAGGGAAAGGCCTGATTATGATAAAGACAAAGCTGATAAAGCTGCTTGCAGACTCTAAAAAATACATAGTGTATAACGTATTCTGGCAATGGGCAGCACTCATAAGCCAGATAATAATAGTGTATATAATTGCAAATATTATAGAAAAGCTGCCCGTTTCTTTAAATTATATGGATGTGGTTAAGCTTTTGGCAGCACTGGCAGTAAGATTCGTAAGTGACAGGCTCGCGTCTATGGCTTCATACAGAGCGAGCGTCGATGTGAAAAGAGTGCTCAGGGAGAAGATATTTGACAAACTTTTAAGGCTTGGAAGCTCGTATAATGAGCAGATTGCAACATCGCAGGTCGTACAGCTTGCAACGGAAGGTGTTGAACAGCTTGAAACATACTTTGGAAAGTATGTTCCACAGCTTTTTTATAGTCTGCTTGCACCGGTTACGCTTTTTGCGGTGCTTGCATTTGTAAGTGTTAAGGCGGCGGCAGTGCTTCTTATATGTGTTCCGCTGATACCTGTATCCATAGTGGCGGTACAGAAATTTGCAAAAAAACTGCTCAATAAGTATTGGGGAATATATACAGAACTTGGAGACAGTTTTCTTGAAAATCTTCAGGGGCTTACAACACTTAAGATATATAAGGCGGATGAGATGAAAGCCAGGCAGATGGATGAAGAAGCACAGCGCTTTAGAAATGTAACAATGAAGGTACTAACGATGCAGCTTAATTCCACAAGCGTAATGGATATTATTGCTTACGGAGGAGCGGCAACAGGAATGGTTGTTGCAGTGAGTGAATATTATACCGGCAACATAGATACGGCCGGAGCTGTAATGATAGTTTTTCTTGCAGCGGAATTCTTTCTTCCGTTGAGACTGCTTGGTTCATTCTTCCATATAGCAATGAATGGAATGGCTGCAAGTGACAGGATATTTGAACTGCTCGATATGCATGAGGATGATAATTCGGAGATGGCAGTGATTAACGGGGCGGATGAAGGAATAGAAATAGATATAAGTAATCTGTCATTTTCATATGATGGTGAGAGAAATGTGCTGGAGAATATATCATTTGAACTGAAAAACGGCAGCTTTGTATCACTTGTTGGTGAATCGGGATGTGGAAAGAGCACGATTGCCGGAATTCTTATGAAGAGAGTTACAGGCTGGAAGGGCAGTGTTACTGTTAACGGCCAGGATATACGAAATATCAGTGATATAGATATAATGAATAAGATTACTCTGGTAAGCCATGACAGTTATCTGTTTAAGGGAACTGTAAGGGATAATCTTATGATGGGCAGTCCTATGGCATCTGATGATATGATGACAGCTGCGTTGAGAAGAGTTAATCTGGCAGATTTTGTAGAGTCGGAGGGAGGACTGGATATGCAGCTTAATGAACGTGCAAGTAATCTCTCGGGAGGACAGAAACAGAGACTTGCGATGGCAAGGGCACTTCTTAAGGATTCAGGAGTATATATATTTGATGAGGCGACATCTAACATAGATATAGAAAGTGAAGAGATGATAATGTCAGTCATAAGAGAATTGGCAAAGACAAAGTCAGTATTGCTGATTAGCCACAGGCTTGCCAATGTCGTTAATTCGGATGATATATATATGCTTAAAGACGGCGTCATAGTTGAGAGTGGAACACATGATGAACTGATTGCCAATAAAAAAGCTTATGCCGATATGTATGAGAATCAGATGAAGCTTGAAAAATATAAAGAGGAGGCAGCATTATGAATAAATCAAATGTAAGACAGAAAAGTGCAATATCAATAATGGCCAGTCTTATAGTGCTTGTTAAGCCACTGCTTCACATAATGCTCATGGCGGTCATACTTGGCGTGGCAGGATATCTTTGTGCGATATTCATAACGGTTCTGGCGGCAGGAGTGCTTGCCTATGGAGCATCAGTACATATTTTTGTATTAATGATAGTTATTGCGGTTATGCGTGGTGTGCTTCATTATGCAGAACAGTACTGTAATCATTTTATTGCATTCAAGCTTCTTGCAATAATACGACATAAGGTATTTGCAGTATTGAGAAAACTGTGTCCCGCCAAACTTGAGGGGAGAGACCGTGGCAACCTTATATCAATAATAACAACAGATATAGAGCTGCTTGAGGTATTCTATGCACATACTATATCTCCGATAGCAATAGCAGTTATCACATCAATAATTATGACAGCTTATATTGCCAATATATATATGCCGGCAGGGATTCTTGCAATGTGTGCCTATATTATTGTTGGCGCAGTCCTTCCACTTCTGTTTGGCAGGGCAGGAGCTGACACTGGTATGCAGTTTCGCAATGATTTTGGTGAACTGAACAGCTATGTTCTGGATTCACTCCGTGGACTTGATGAAACAATACAGTATGGCTGTGAGAAAAAGCGCAGGGAAGAGATGGATAACAGGGCATTACGTCTTGCCGGTCTGCAGAAAAAACTCAGTAATATTGAGGGGAGGCAGAGGTCTGTGACTAATGCAGCGGTGCTGCTTGCATCATTTGCAATGCTGTTTCTTATGTCTGATGCCGCCGCATCACATGCTGTTGGCAGTGCTGCTCATGCTATTGGCAGAGAGGAGGTACTGGTGTGTACAGCTGCAATGATGAGTTCATTCGGACCGGTAGTTGCACTTGCCAATCTGTCTAATAATCTTCATCATACGCTTGCGAGCGGGGAGAGAGTCCTGTCGCTGCTTGAGGAGAGTCCGGAGACGGAAGAGATTACTGACGGATGTGATATTGCCGGATTCGGAGGTGTGTCGTGCAATGATGTGACATTTGCTTATGATGAAAGGGATATACTCAGGAACTTTTCTGTAAGTTTTCAGCCCGGACGGATGATTGGGATACACGGAGCAAGCGGATGCGGAAAATCCACGCTGTTAAGACTTATTATGAGATTCTGGGATGTGAAGTCGGGGAGCATAGATATATCAGGAAATGATGTCCGTAACATTAACACAAACAGCCTGAGGGATAATCAGTCATTCGTTACTCAGGATACATATATATTTAACGATACGATAGCTGCCAATATAGCTGTAGCTAAGCCTGATGCATCCAGAGAGGAGATTACGGAAGCAGCTAAGAAAGCATCTGTGCATGATTTTATAATGTCACTGCCTGATAATTATGATTCAAAGACCGGAGAACTCGGTGGGGCACTGTCCGGAGGTGAGAGACAACGTTTAGGGATTGCCAGGGCATTTCTTCATGATGCGCCGCTTATGCTTCTTGATGAGCCTACAAGCAATCTGGATTCACTTAATGAAGGAATAATATTAAAATCTCTCAGGGAGAGCAGTGACGGGAAGACTATTATTATGGTCTCGCACAGGGAATCAACTTTGAATATTGCTGATGAAATAGTAGAGATGTAAGAAAAAAATAAAAACAAGGCACTGCTTTGCCGGTGCCTGTTTTTGTGGCAACAAAAAAGGAATGTACTTAACATTCCTTCTTGATGAATGCGGAAGATGGGACTTGAACCCACACGACTGCAATAGCCACAAGATCCTTAGTCTTGCTCGTCTGCCAATTCCGACACTTCCGCATATTAAATTAGATGATGCTATAGTGGATATCCGCAATTGATATGCGGAAGATGGGACTTGAACCCACACGAGCTTAACGCCCACAAGAACCTGAATCTTGCTCGTCTGCCAATTCCGACACTTCCGCGTAGCTCACAGTTGATATCCCAACCACAACGCTTGCTTATAATAACATTTGAGTATTTGAAAGTCAACACTTTTTTACAAAAAATTTGAAAAAAGTTTTTTATGGCAAACTTTATGAGAAACTTTAATAAAAATGTTTTGAATTTTTATATGTACTATGGTACAATAGCAAAAGATGTTTAATGCGGATATAATGCATTTGACTATGTAATCTATTTTAGTTCCAGGAGGTTTATTATGAAGCATATTAAGACAATTAATGACAGAGTTCTTAAGGATACTATGAAGAAGGGCGGCTGCGGTGAGTGCCAGACATCATGTCAGTCAGCATGTAAGACATCATGTACAGTAGGTAACCAGAGCTGCGAGAATAAGAACAACTAATACTCATAGTATTGGACTGCTGACGAGAGAGTGTTTGGGATATAAGCACTCTCTCGTTGTGTGTTTATGATGGTATGATTTTTAAAGAAAAGATAGTAGATATAGATAGATTTGGAGTAATTAAGTAATGATTCATCAGTATAAGAACAACGGATACAACATAATACTTGATGTCAACAGCGGAGCAGTTCATGTTGTTGATGATATAGTTTATGATGTTATAGAGGAATACAATAAGAATGAAGATGCCGACGGCAGATTTTCAGGCACTGATAAGGACAGTCTGGCTGAGAAGTTTGCATCAAAGTACAGCAGGGATGATGTATATGAAGTATGTGATGAGATTGAAGAGCTTACAGAGCAGGGGCGTCTTTTTACAAGAGATATATATGAACCTTACATAGACAGCTTTAAGGACAGACCAACAGTTGTTAAGGCACTCTGCCTGCATATAGCACATGACTGTAACCTTGCATGCAAGTACTGCTTTGCAGAAGAAGGAGAATATCACGGACGCAGAGCCATGATGTCATATGAGGTTGGCAGGAAGGCTCTTGATTTCCTTGTTGCCAATTCAGGAAGCAGGCGCAACCTTGAAGTTGATTTCTTCGGCGGTGAGCCGACGATGAACTTTGACGTTGTTAAACAGCTTGTTGAATATGGAAGAAGCATTGAGAAGGAGCATAATAAAAACTTCAGATTTACGCTTACGACTAACGGAGTACTTCTTAATGATGAGATAATGGAATTTGCCAACAAAGAGATGGCAAATGTAGTTTTAAGCATTGACGGACGTAAGGAGATTAATGACCTTATGCGTCCTACACGCAATAACCATGGCAGCAGCTATGATATAATTATGCCGAAGTTCAAGAAGTTTGCCGAGAGCCGTAATCAGACTAATTATTATGTACGCGGTACATTTACACATAATAATATCGACTTTTCAAAGGATGTTCTTCATCTCGCAGATGAGGGATTTGAGCAGATTTCGGTTGAACCGGTAGTTGCAAAACCGGAAGATGACTATGCAATAAGAGAGGAAGATCTTCCTAAGATATTTGAAGAATATGATGCACTTGCAGCAGAGCTGGTTAAGAGAAAGAAGGCGGGTAATGGATTCAATTTCTTCCACTTCATGATTGACCTTGATGGCGGCCCATGTGTAGCCAAGAGACTTTCAGGATGTGGCTCAGGCTGTGAGTATCTTGCAGTTACTCCTTGGGGTGATTTTTACCCATGTCACCAGTTTGTGGGTAATGAAGAATTTATAATGGGTAATGTGGACGAAGGTATTACACGCACAGACATCAGAGATGAGTTCAAGGCGTGCAATGTATATTCAAAAGACAAATGCAAAAAATGTTTTGCAAAGTTTTTCTGCTCGGGCGGCTGCGCTGCCAACTCTTATAATTTCCATGGCAATATCAATGATGCATATGATATTGGATGTGAGATGCAGAGGAAGCGCGTTGAGTGTGCGATTATGATAAAAGCGGCACTTGCAGACAAATAATTTATTATGGGCATGGAGGATTGATATGAGGTACAATTTAAAAAAGAAGATTATCTATTCGATAATCATTCTTGCACTGCTCTTTGGAATGAGTTATGTTGCTATATTCGGAATGAAGGACGGATACGGCAGCATAGGACAGATTAAGCAGGGACTTGATCTTGCGGGCGGTGTCAGCATAACTTATGAGATACAGGAAGATAATCCAAGTGATCAGGATGTATCAGATACAATATACAAGCTGCAGCAGCGTGTTACTAATTACAGTACTGAAGCAGAAGTATACAAAGAGGGTGGCAACAGAATTACTGTTGAGATTCCTGACGTAACGGATGCCAATGAAATTCTTGAAGAGCTTGGACAGCCGGGAACACTTATGTTCCTTGACAGCGACGGATATACTAAGTTCAGCAACGGAGAAGAATGCACACCTCTTCTTACAGGCTCAGACGTTAAGAATGCAGTAGCAGGAGCAGACACAAGCCAGTCATCAACAAGCAAGTATGTAGTATCACTTGAGTTTAATGATGAAGGTAAGCAGAAGTTCGCAGATGCAACATCAGCTAACGTAGGCAAGATTATTTATATAGTATATGATGGTAAGGTCGTAAGCGCACCAAGAGTTAATGAGGCAATTACAGGCGGAAGTGCACAGATAGACGGTATGTCATCTTATGATGAGGCTAACACTCTTGCTTCATATGTAAGAATAGGTGCAATGCCTCTTGAACTTAAAGAGATGCGTTCGCAGGTAGTAGGTGCAAAGCTTGGAGAGACAGCAATCCAGACGAGCCTTCTTGCGGGAGCAATAGGACTCGCAATACTCTGCCTGTTTATGATAATTGTCTACAGAGTACCGGGCGTTGCAGCCTGTCTTGCACTCGTAATATATGTAGCACTTGATATATTTATACTCAGCGTATATGAGATAACACTTACACTTTCAGGTATAGCAGGTATTGTATTGTCAATCGGTATGGCTGTCGATGCCAACGTCGTAATCTTCTCACGTATAAGAGAGGAAATCGGTGCAGGCAAGAGCGTTGATGCGGCAATCGAACAGGGCTTCAAGAAAGCTATGTCAGCCGTAGTTGACGGTAATGTTACAACAATTATCGCAGCACTTGTTCTGTATCTGAGAGGTTCGGGTTCAGTTAAGGGATTTGCGGTAACTCTTGGAATCGGTGTTGTGCTTTCGATGTTTACGGCACTTGTTATTTCTAAGACGATAGTACGTCTGCTTTACAACTTTGGCTGCAAGTCAGAGAAGCTGTATGGTTCTGTAAGACACAAGAAGATATTCGACTTTGTCAGCATGAGAAAGGCTACATTCGCTATTCCGGGCGTAATACTTGCTATCTGTATTATTGTGATGATAGTATTCACAGCCAATGGTAAGGGCGCACTTAATTACAGCCTTGATTTTGCAGGTGGTACTTCTACAACAGTTACATTTGCAGAAGAAATGTCACTTGCTGACATTGATGCCAATGTAATTCCTGTAATCAGGGAAGCTGCAGGAGTTGCCAATGTGCAGCAGCAGAAAGTAACAGACAGCACACAGGTAGTATTTAAGACAGATGAGCTTTCATTAGCACAGAGAGAGGCTCTTAATACAGCACTTGAGAATAAGTTTGGTGTGGCTGATTCAGATATTGACAGCCAGAGTATCAGTTCAACAGTCAGCTCAGAGATGAAGCAGGATGCAGTTATAGCTACTGTGCTTGCAATTATCTGTATTCTTATATATGTATGGTTCAGATTTAAGGATATCAGCTTTGCCGGAAGTACGGTACTTGCACTTGTGCATGATGTTGCAATCGTATTTACATTCTATGTATTCTCAAGACTTTCAGTCGGCGGAACATTTATCGCATGTATGCTTACTATAGTCGGATATTCAGTTAACTCAACAATCGTTATATTCGACCGAGTACGTGATACGATTAATTCGGCAGCAGATAAGAGTAAGCTGGATTATAAGCAGGTTGTTAATGAGAGTATCACTAATACACTTACAAGATCAATTAATACATCACTTACAACATTTATAATGCTTGCTGTATTGTATATATTCGGCGTTGCCACAATCAGGGAGTTTGCACTTCCTCTTATGGTTGGTATTATTGCAGGTGCATTCTCATCAGTATTCCTTACCGGTAATATGTGGCTTATTTTCAGAGCTGCCAAGGAAAAGCATCAGGCTAAGTCTGCTGCAAGAGAAGCGGAAAAAGAGAAGAGAGCAGAGGCGGAAGCTGCAAAGAACCTCAGCAATTCAAAGAAAAAGAAGAAAGATAAGAAGAATAACGAAGATTAATCTTACATCTGAAAGGATATATGCCTGCGGCTTATATAGTGTCGCAGGCATTATTTTTATAATATGAGTATATGGAAAGTATATGCCAAAAAGGCGGATTTTAAAGCTATAGGAGCCAGATTCGGAATTGATCAGGTGATTGCCCGTATAATAAGAAATCGCGATGTGACGGAGGATTCGCAGTATGAGGAATATCTGTACGGGGGACTTGAAAGCATGCATGACCCGGCACTTATGAAAGGGATAAGTGAAGCGGTGGCTGTTATAAAAAATGCAATAGCAGACGGAAAACGCATAAGAATAATAGGTGATTATGATATAGACGGGGTATGTTCGATATGTATACTCCACAAAGGGCTTATAATGGCTGGAGCAGACGCAGATTATGTTGTGCCGGACAGAATAACCGATGGATATGGAATAAATGAGAATCTGATACGCAATGCGATTGCAGACGGCATAGACATGATTATAACATGTGACAACGGAATTGCAGCATATGATGCGATTGCATATGCAAAGGAAAATGGTATAACCATTATAGTAACAGACCATCATGATGTGCCATTCAGGGAGAACGCAGACGGAACAAGAGAATATATTATCCCGCCTGCAGATGTTGTGGTTGATCCCAAACAGTCAGACTGCGGATATCCGTTTAAAGAATTGTGCGGTGCGCTTGTAGCATGGAAGATGATACAACATCTGCTTGGGCAGAAGCCCAAGGACAGTGAATTTCTGATGTATCTGCTCGAACTTGGAGCAATTGCCACGGTCGGGGATATAGTAAGTCTTCAGGGAGAGAACAGGACTATAGTCAAGCAGGGACTGCGGCATATTCATGCGGGAACGAGAAATGTCGGACTTAAGACACTAATGGATGTGTGTGGAGTTGCAGAGGCTGATTTTAATGCATATCATATAGGCTTTGTTGTCGGACCGTGTCTTAATGCGAGCGGAAGGCTTGACAGCGCGGTTAAGGCGATAAGGCTTCTTGAGACGGATGATGAAAAGCAGGCGCAGGCGCTTGCTGCTGAATTAAAGCTGCTTAATGACGAACGCAAGGATATGACGGAAAGGGGAGTCGAGAATGCGTGCAATACGGTTGAGCGTGAGTATGGAAACAATATACCACAGATTATAGTTGTGCATCTCGATAACTGCCATGAGAGCGTTGCCGGTATTATAGCGGGAAGAGTAAGAGAGAAATATTACAGACCGTGTATAATATTCACGGATTCAATAGGCGAGCACGGAATATACAAAGGTTCAGGAAGGTCAATTGAGCCTTATGATATGTTTGCAGGAGTTAACAGATTCAGGGATATGCTGGAGAAGTTCGGTGGACATCATATGGCAGCGGGAATGAGCATAAGAAGCGAAAGATTTGAAGAGTTCAGGGAATGTCTTGTAAATTCAATGGACATGAGCGATGAAGAACTTACACCGGTAACATGGATAGATGTGCCGATGCCGCTGGACTATGTGACAGAAGAGGTGACAGAACAGCTGCAGCTGCTTGAGCCGTTTGGTAAAGATAATCCCAAACCTGTTTTTGCAGATAAGAATCTTACAGTTGTAAGAAAGAATATAATAGGAAAAAACCGCAATGTACTCAAAATGATACTTCAGACTGTCAACGGACGCAGACTTGAGGCTGTGAAGTTCCACGTCACGCAGGAAGAGGCAGATAATATGAAGACAGGGGATATTATTTCAATTGTTTATTATCCTGATATAAATACATTCAATGGCAACAGCACGCTCCAGATGATTATCTCTGAAATAAAACATTAAAAATATCCCCCGGGTGACAGGCGTGGTACGGTCTGAAATCCGGGGCATATTTTATATTATGAACGTTTTATCTTTATAAGACATTTATTCTGGTCAGCGTGCTCGAATATGTAATCAATAAAAGTTTTTTTGAATTCTTCCGGAATGTCAGCCTTGCGTATCATGACAATCATCCGGCCTTTGTTAAACATCATGTAGTATCCGAGCTTATCATATATTGTGGTAAATTCATCCCAGTTGTATGTGTAGGATATGTTAAAATCCTTTATCTCTGCGAGAATTCCTGTTGGCATAAGTGTAATCTCACATGGGGCACTCTCTGATGCATCACGGTGTTTCAGATGGTAGCTGATGCTGCTTTTGCACTGTGAAAATATGAAAAACGGATATGCACAGAATATTACATAAACAATCATTAAAAATGATGAACGGAATCCACAGGCAAAGAGCACAATCGATGCTGCGGCCGGAATGCACGAAAGGATGAGTTCAGTCTTATTGCGCCAGAAACGGTTCCAGTATACAATCCGGGAGTATTCTTTGCCATCAGCCTTTAGCCTGGTATTAAATTTTATAATATCCATTATATAAATCCTCATTTCTGCTAAAAAATAATCTTTGATTAATATAACACACGCTGCAGCTTTACTCAATAAAATAATAATAAAATCGTAATATAGCTGTTCCAAAAAGGGAGAATATAGAGTATAATAAAAAAATAATTAATCAGATAAATATGCGGCGGTAATGCCAGTGTGCGGGGGAGATTTTGTTGTGGAAAAAGACAGCGTACGCGATATTGCAATGACTAACATTGTCAGCAGGCTTGACAAGGAAGGAACATTCACGGAAGTAGTATATGAGATTCTGCAGGAGACTCAGAAGTATCTTGAGGCTACATGTGCAGCACTTATGCAGATTAATTCATCACAGACTAAGATAGGTACTGTAATAGCATGTAATTCTGCAGGTAATTCCAATTATGTGCCTCCTGAAGTCAGGCTCGAAGGAATGCAGGGAGTATTGTTTACGGAAGAGACAACAGTGTATCAGAAGTCAGAAGCTGACAGAGTTCAGTCAGAACTTCTTGAGCAGCTTGATGTAAGCTGTATAGTTACTGTTCCTATTGTAATCAATGACATGATTGCGATGTATTTCGTGATATTTGAGCAGAATGAAGAACATGCATATGATGACAGGAAACTCCAGTTTATACAGGATACGGCCAGGATTATTCAGAGCATTGCACAGAAGAAGATAATTAACAACTCATTGCTTTCTTCGTATGAATTGTTAAGAGAGATATTGAGTAATATAGGAAGCGGGATTATTGTCTGCAGTCAGGAGAATGGCAATGTGCTTTTTGAGAACGATATTGCACAGAATGCAGATGAAGTCCGCAGAACAATGAAGGAATGTATTCAGGATTTCTTCGATAAGGGATGTCCTATGGAGGATATCAGACCCGTTGAGAATTACGATGCACAGTCAGGCCTCTGGTTCGAGGTAAGATTTGCTCCGCTTAACTGGCTTGACGGCAGTCCGGTAATTATATGTACTGCGGTTGACATTACACAGAAAAAGAAGAATCAGCAGAAGATAGAATATCAGGCTCATAATGATTTTCTTACAGGTCTTTATAACAGAATGAAGTGTGAAAGTGACCTGCGCAAGGTTATCAAGAATGCGGTAAAGGATGGCACTACAGGTGCTGTAATGTTCATTGATCTTGACAATTTCAAGCATATCAATGACGGATTGGGACATCAGTATGGAGATGTTCTTCTTCAGCAGGTTGCAGCAGGAATCCAGGGGATAGCAGGGCTTCGTGGACACTGCTACAGAATGGGCGGCGATGAGTTTGTAATAATAATAGAACCGCAATTATATGACCAGCTTGACAGGTTGGTAAGAATAATTTCTGATATGTTCAACAGATCGTGGTATCTTATGGGAACGGAATATTACTGTACAATGAGTATGGGTATTGCACGTTTTCCTGAACATGGGAGCGATGTTAATGAGCTTATCAAAAAAGCAGATATTGCAATGTATGAGGCCAAGAAAGGCGGAAAGAACCGATATGCTTATTACAGTGCCGGCAATGATAGTGGCTCGATAAAGCAGCTTGATATTGAAAATAATATGCGTCAGGCAGTAGCTTCGGAATGTGACGAATTCATTGTATTCTACCAGCCTGTAGTGGATGCCGTTACGAGAGAATGCGTATCATGTGAAGCTCTTATAAGATGGAACAGCAAGGCACTCGGATTTATGGCACCGGGAGAGTTTATACCCCTTGCGGAATATCTTGGACTTATTACATCAATAGGTGACTTTATACTTGAGGAAGCGTGCAGGCAGTGTAAGGACTGGAACGAGCATGGTTTCCCTGATTTCAGAATTAATATTAACCTTTCGGTTGTACAGCTTATGCAAAAAGACGTTGTTGACAATGTTAAGAAGATTCTTGACAGAACCGGCGTTAATCCGCATAATATTGTCCTTGAGATAACGGAATCATTTGCAATTAATGATATGGAGAGAGTCATGAATATCGTTAAGGGATTGCGAAGGCTTGGCCCTAAGATTGCACTTGATGATTTTGGAACAGGATATTCATCGCTCAATTACATAAAGCAGCTTCCACTTGATATAATAAAGGTGGACAAGACATTTATAGATGATATAGTTGATGATGATTACGCAAAGGCATTTGTGAAGCTTATAGTAGAACTTTCCAAGACGATAGGCACTAAGATATGTGTAGAAGGCGTTGAATCAAGAGAACAGTATGAGGTACTGTCACAGATTGGTGTTGACTACATTCAGGGATATTATTTTGGAAAACCTGTACCTGTAGGAGAATTTGCTCACAGAAATCTCCGGAGGGATGCGCAATGAATGCAGATAATTCATATGAAGGAATAAAGAAGCGCAATCTGTCAAAGGAACTTGACAGATTGATAGGCTGTATATCGGCTGAAGATATAGTGCCAAAGCTTCTGCTTCACAGTTGCTGTGCGCCATGCAGCAGCTATGTAATAGAATATCTTTCACAGTATTTTGCAATTACGGTTTTTTATTATAATCCCAATATATCCGAGCGGGAAGAATACACGAAACGTGTAGAGGAGCAGAAGCGTTTTATCAGTGAGTTCCCGGCGAAGAACAAAGTGAACTTTATAGAAGGCTATTATGAGCCTGATGTATATTATGCAGCTGTAAAGGGATTTGAAAAGTGCCCTGAGGGAGGCGACAGATGTTTTATCTGTTATAGGATGAGACTTGAGGCAGCTGCGGAACTTGCTGCCAGGATGGGTACATTTGATTATTTTACGACAACTCTCAGCATAAGTCCGCTTAAGAACAGCGCAATGCTTAATTCTATTGGATATGAGCTCGGGAAGAAGTACGGAGTTCCATATCTGCTATCGGATTTTAAGAAAAAAGAGGGATATAAGAGGTCAGTAGAGTTATCATCTGAATACAATCTGTATAGACAGAATTACTGCGGATGTATATTCTCAAAAACAAACAAATAATATCAAAATAACAAACAGGAGGTATGATTATGGCAAAGAAGGGTTCATTATTAAAGACAGTAATAGGTCTTGGCTCACTTGCAGTGGCAGGTAAGGTAGCATATGACAAGTACAGGAACACAAAGGAAAAGTATGTAAAAGAAGAGAATGAGAGTGCTGACGATGTAGTTAAAAAGTATAATGCAATTGCAGAGTCTAAGGTCATCGAGATACAGGATGAGGAGTTCGAGGGATGTGAGATTAAGGCTTCTGCATCAAAGGTTGTTCTTGACTTAAGTCTTGCCGTGATTGAAAAAGATGTCTATATTAATTTTAAGAGCCAGGCAAGCAGCGTTGTTATTGTAGTACCGGAGGGGGTTAATGTTACATGTGACATTGAGAAGGTAGCAAGCCGTGTACGCAATGAAGTCATAAATGTTGATGAAGAAGGAATTCACACTGTATATGTTATAGGTAATGCGAGTGTAAGTAATGTTGATATCATTCCTGTTGATTTCTATGGTGAAGACGAAGACTTTGAAGACGAGGATGTGGAAGCTGAGGCAGACGAGAGCAATACAGATGATGCCGCAGATGCAGGAGAATCAGGGGAAAATACTGTAGAAGCAAAGCCTGAGGTTAAGGCAGACGCAGATGAAAAGGCAGAAAAGTCAGACGGTGATAGAGATGACACTGATGAGACTGACGAGATTCCGCTTCAGGAAGTATAATTGAATAATGAGGCAGAGGCTTTGCTGATATGTGGTTATGTATCATGTATCAGTTCAAGGCCTCTTTTTTTAATTAGGAGTCGGGAACTTGCTGAGCCAGTGAAGTACGCACAATCATTACTACCCGTCAAACGGGTAGTAATGATTACAGTCTGATAAGATACATGGTTATATATAGCTTAACTGTTGTGTGCTAAAGCCTCGGCTAACTGAGCTCTGAGTTGGGCTATTACAGCATCCTTTTCATTAAGCTGGGAATTGGCCTCATCAAGCTGGGAATGAGCATCATTAAGCTGGGAATTGGCCTCATCAAGCTGTGAATGAGCATCATTAAGCTGGGAATTGGCCTCATCAAGCTGTGAATGAGCGTCATTAAGCTGGGAATTGGCCTCATCAAGCTGTGAATGAGCATCGTTAAGCTGGGAATTGGCCTCATCGAGCTGGGAATGAGCATCGTTAAGCTGGGAATTGGCCTCATCGAGCTGAGCATTGAACAGATTCAGCCGTTCTTTAACTTCACTAAGTGCTGCCCGTGTGCCATCAAGTTCAGCTCTGGAAGCTTCAAGCTCAGCCTTGGCATCTTCAGCTTCTTTTGTCATTGTATCAATCATAAGCTTGGTTGTATTCCTATCAAGTATACGAAGTTCTTCGGAAAACATATTCATCACCTTCCTTACATCAGTACACATTCTGTAAATAATATCGTAGAGTGGCTTGAAATCAGGATACTTTGTGATGATTTCAATAATGCGTTCAGGTGAATCATCACTCAGAAATGTAAGCCATGCCTCTTCGATAGTTTCTATAGGTTTATTGTGCATGTGCTTATGAAAATTGTCAAGTGATATGAGAATAAAATCCTGTAACATATCAAGACTGATTCCTGTGTTGAAAGATGTCCTGCCGTAGTGTATATAACATTCCGGTCTGCCGGATAATTCATGTGGGCTGCGTTCATATAGGACGATAAGGTATACGGTTTTTACATCACGGTATGTAAAATCACGCTTTTTCTCGCTACGGATACGTTTATACTGACGCAGAAGCATATCAGCAGAATAGCAGGAACAGCGTTGCGCCGGAAACATATAACCTATACGCTGGACTTCTATGTTGGCAACAGAACCATCTTCAAGCTGTACGATAATGTCTGTTACAAGAAGAGAAGCCTCATCTGTAATTCGTGTGGTATCATTGGGAAGTACGTGAAGAATGTGGACCTTGCGCCCAAGAATTGTTGTTAGAAAACCCTCAAGAGGTTCGGGATTGCTTTCAGCATTCATAACTTCTTTAAAGAATGAATCATACATAATCTTAACGCCGCATGCTCCGGAACATGGATATGGCAGCTCTATTGGCAGGACTGTCATCTTTGGAACTCAGCTCTTGGAGCTTCTGCCGGTTGATTGCATAGCCGACAATAAGACTGCTTATATCAGAGCCTTTTTCATTAAGGTAAGCCGTGGCATCGGGAACATCATGGGAGCTGAGATAATCACGGGCAATATTATCCGAGTCAGACAGCTTATCCATATCGAATTCCTTGGAAAATGTCTTTCTGTTTTGCTCTGACAGCTCCTTTGCTTCAGTCTTGACCTTTTCATTCTGAAGCTCTATGCTTTCGCGGAGAAGGTTGTTCCGTTCCTTAAGGCGCGCTATTTCAAGTTCCTGATCCGAAGAGAGGGACTTAGAGCCTGACAGTGTTTCAAGTTCATTTATGCGGCTGATATTGGAGCTTAGTTCGCTGTTATAGGAATTGAGCACAGAGGAAGCTTCATCAAAACTGTTGCTGACCTCTTTCAGCTTATCCTTTGCAATATCGAGGGCATGCGTGTAGTTGTGGTATACAGCTATGCCGCCGGCTACAACGGCAGTTAACGCTGATATGGCAATCGTCGGAAGATTGGCAGCCGCAAAGCTCTTCAGACTGAGCGCAAGTCCTTTAAGTGGGTCCGAAAGCCCTTTAAAGACGCTGCCGCCACCTTTTAAAGTGCCGATAAGTCCGTCAGAGGAAGCCTTGAACTCATCAGAGGCTGATGCGGCAGCCTTTTCTGCTTCAGCAATACGGTTGAGCTCAGTTATTCTGGAGAGTTCGGAGGTGGTGGATTGGAGAAGGTCGCCTGTGTAACCGCGCGCTGTGAGGATACGACTAATAGAATTAGTGCCAAGTGTGGATTTGGATATTGCGGATTTCAAAACATTAGAGGTGTATTTTTTTCCTATTAAATTCAGCTTTTCATTTCCCTCAGAGCTATTATTTATATCATGCAGTGCATTGTTAATCTGGGCAAGAGATTTTAATTGCATATATTAGTATGAATGATATAATTAAATTAATTATAAATAAGCAGGAGGCGTAAAAAACTATGACACCACAGGAAATATATGACCATATGAATATTAATGATAAAGATCCAATAACGGGGGTATATATATCAAGGAAAAATCCAAAAACAGGAAAGGCAATATTTGATGAAGTTATTGATTTGTATTATGCAGACAAAGAAGAAGAAGCTGTTCAGCATATAAAAGAAGTTTATGAATGTGAAGAGGAGGTTGCGCGTCAGGCATTCGATATATTTAAAAGCAGAATAAGTAAGCCAACTCCCCTGATGAAAGCTGAGGTTGAAGCATATGAGAGAGCATGCAGAAACAAGAACGTCCCAAAGTGTCCTACATGTGGCTCAACCAATATAAAAAAGATATCATCAATGAGCAAGGCAGTAGGAATGCTTACACTCGGAATCCTTGACGCGGATATCCACAGAACCTTCTATTGTAAGAACTGCGGATATAGGTGGTAGGTATCGCAGTATTTCTTAGTATCGTATTATCTGTATTACAGGTTATTAATATTCTTTGGTAAAATCTGAATTTTACTCGCCGGATGTAACACGCATCCGGGCATATTACTGAAATTCATAATCGCAATATGCACTATGCATTATAAGCAGATGCTGCATTATGGCCGCAGCCTGCTCAGAGGATGGGTATGTCTGTGGGGATTGCTCTCTGTGCGCTGGCACAAGACTCTTCATTACTATATACAGTCATGCACATATGTGCAGAGTGCCGTCCTGCTCGTTGTCTGTTGTCAGGATATCCTGTGGCACACAGGCGTCTCAAGGGTCTCCCCCTGATTACCATATACCGGCATAATCAGTTATTTCTGCTTTCGCAACCCGATGAATGAATATTCAGGGGTCTGATATGCTCTGAGAGTTTCAAGCATTTACTCCTCCATGTAAGTTTATACTCCGTTAATTGTGTTATACAGAGTTTTTAATAAAGAATCCCATGTATCCGCAGACTTGTTCACAGCGCCATTATGCTGTGTCCTTATCTGCGATTGACCTGATAAAATCTCTTGCCGGATTTTATATGATTGTCACCTTAAAAGGTCAATCAAAATTCTTTATAAAGCTTGTGAGACCTGCGGCACCTGCACTGAGAGCGATGGCACCCTTGCCGCCGATAACGTCTGTTACGGATTCGACAACAGACAGAAGCTTGGTGAGCGCGTTGACAGCGTCAGCAATATCATCTGTATCGATAAGATTGCCTGCTGTAGCGTCCCACGCAGCGCTGAATTTGTTAACAGCCTTGTTAAGCTCAGAGGATGTCGCGGCAGAGCTGTCAATTAAAGAAACGGCAGATGCCCGGTACAGTGCCAGATTATCGCTGTAGGACTTCATATTGGACATGAAAGCTGTGAGCGGGGCGGCATCCGTGCCGAGAATACCGGCAATGCTGTTCTTTGAAGAGCTGTCAAGAGTGTTGAATTGGTCAGCAAGCTCGCTGATTAGCTGTATGGGGGATCTGAGTGCATTGCTCCCCTCCGATATTTCTGTAATTGATATGCCTACAGAATTCAGGGCTGAGATTATGGAAGGGTCGGTAAGATTACTGAGAGTGTTAAAAATGCCGTTAAGCATGCTGCCGGCTGCTTTGCCGGACATTGCTGTACCGTCCAGCGCGGTGGCTGCCAATGCAGAGAATTCATCTGCGCTTATACCGCACTGTGCTGCTGATGCGGCGGCAAGGATAGTGGCTTCAGCCATATCCTGAAGTCCTGCCGAAGTGCTGTTTATGATGCTGTTCTGACCGTCAAGAATATCAATAAGACTGTCCACGCCGTCATGCAGTGTGTAGGCAGAGTTGGCGGCAAGAATATAACTGGAGCTCATTTCCGATGACATTCCGGCAGAATTCTGCAATGCGGCACACAGGTCAGTTAGCTGTGCGGCATTGGCTGCACCGGAATCATAGATAGCTCCGGCAGCGGCAACATAATCAGATGCGTGCTTTCCGTACCGTGCTGCGGCGTTGGCGGAAGCAACGCTGATTTCATTAAGCTCCTTTGAAGTAAAGGATGACGTGCCGGCAACCTTTGAGAGAGCAGAGTTGTATTTCTCAAGCTCTGACGTTGCCGCAACAAGCCCTGATGTCAGTACACTGAGGAATTCCGAAAATGCTTTTGAAGTATTTCCGTTACTGAGACTCAGGATAATTGAGAGTAATGAGTTAAAATTCATGTAGTATTTAACCTCCTATCGTATAAAAGCATAGATATAACTGCCGGACAATGTCAAAAGACACCGGGAAGGACATTGGCAAGAAGAAAGCCTGCAATGCCTGCGGCAAACAGCCAGATAAGCTTGTCTGAAAGCGAGTCCCAGCGTGCCTTTGTCTCAATTGCGGGGCGGTTTTCAAGAGTAGTGACCTTATCAGCAAGTTCACGTTGTGAATCCCTTATATCATGGATATCTGTTTTCAAATCTTCTATGCGAAGTTCTATAGAACGGCAGTGACTGTCAACATCCTGAAGCTTGACAGCCATTTCCATAAATTGTTTATCATCCATATATGAATACCTGCCTTGTCATATATTGGTAGCCGTTATATTTACACCAAGTATTTTACCGAGGGATATCATGGCTTTTCCCACATACAGACCTATAGCGGAGGTCATGATAAACATGGGTGTGACACCGGTTGCTGATAAGTCGGTGGCATCGAAGCAGTAGGCTGTTCCGATGAACATAAATGTTACGATTGCTGCCTTAAGGAGTCCTGATGCCAGCAATGACAATTCAAAATGCATCCGGCGTGTACCGATATTGTAGTACATTCCCGCAGCAATATTCATTGTGATTGCTATAGCAAGTGTTGGCAGCAGTGATATAAGCTCTTTCATACTAATCCTCCGTTCTTGCGCCGTCTTTGGCGCATACTAAGTTTGTGCTTGCAGGCACGGATTACGGAAAAACGCGGGCAGGCTTCATGCCTGACCCGCGTATGCTGTGTGGTGCCTGCATCACAGACAGACTTGTGCAAAGCTGCTGTAAAGCTGCTGCACTATTCCTCAATCTCTATCATATCAATAAAGTTGTTATCCTTGTCAGAGAGAAGATCAAAGGTCATTGTAAGTGATGCAGGGTCGCCCTCACTTGACTGTGACAGTTCAAAGCTTCTCTGTGGCTGTGCCTTATAAAGAATAATCTTATAAGGTGTAAGGATATCATTCTCATCCTTCTCAACAGTGTTCATTGAGATATAGTATGACTTAGGGAGACGGCTGTTGTTGAATGAAATCTTCTTAACGCCTGAGCTCTTTGATGCAATGTAGCCTACCTCATACTCTTCACCGACAGCAATGTCGGATGCATTGGATGCTGTGAAACGGTTCTCCGAATATGTACCGCTGATCTCGTCATTGCCGAATGAGCCCTTGCAAAATGCAAATACCGTGCCTGCTATGGCATCCTCAGGAATTGCAAGAATACCGGCTTCGGTACATTTTATAAGCTCTCTTACAGGATAAGATGCAGTTGACTCTATTACACCGTCTGTCATGAGAGAATAGAATTCAAAAGGATATACCTGAGCTTCAATAGTTGCAGTACCTGTCATGGGATTTGAAAATGCGATTTTTCTTGAACCCTTAGACATTGCGTATACTGCATCGGCAGAGATGCTCTGTGTTGTTGTGTTGGCTGTTTCAAAAAACAATACCGGCTTCATTGTTGATACGTCACGAATATCTACGTCACATACCTGTCTGTTTGCTTTGTTGATTGTTGGCATAAAAAATTCCTCCTAAAAATAATTTTTATAAAAAAGGTCTGCAGCCCTTAGTTATCGGATACATTTGAAAACCATAGGGAATCATCAAACTTACTGTCCTTGTCACCCCATATGGAAACACTTCTTGAAAGTATATGGTAGTAGTCAATATACCGCTGTCTTTTAAACTGGTCATTGAGCTGGTAGACAGTCAGATCCCAGATGTTAATAATGTTAAGGCTGTTGTGGTGCGCCGCAAGCGCTGAAATAATATTTGGCATTTCAAGGCGCCTGTCTGCTTTTTTGACGCTTTTTGAGGCGCCCTTCCTGATTTTTGAAAGAAGACGTGCTGCGGTGCTGTTCTTAAGCTTAACATTATTACCTGTAACAGCTTCTTCGGATAAGCAGATACGCTGCAATATAACATCAGCAACTAACGGATAATTATCAGAAGCGATATATCCGCAGACAGAGCTAAGGTTATCCTTATACAGCACATATTTCTTTAAATTTTCTGAGTAGGTGACTGTTTCAACTATAAAAAAGTTGAGAGCGTCGCATAATAATCTGCATGTTGAATTTTGGGCTGTAAGGGCATCATAGCTGTTAAAAAGACATGACACATACATCATGTAGGTATTATAGGAAATTATTGAGATGTCTCTCAGAGTGGGGCATCTGATGTTTCCTGTCTGTGGTATGTACACAGGCTGTGGTGACAGAAGCGTAAAATAATCAAGTTTAATAGTAATCACCTCCAAGCTTTTGTGTGCCACATTGTGCGGCACTGTATCCACATATGAAATATACGAAGCAAAAAAGTGGATGCAGTGCAGCATCTGTGCGGATTGCTAAGAATTTTCAATAACTTCACAACTGCGTTTTTTCATCATTGACATGCGCTGCCATTCAAGCTGTCTTGCGTGCCTGCATTCGGGACAGTACATCGTGCGGCTGCCTTTTTTCTCGATAAGGCGCTTGCATATATGACATCTTATATAATGTCTGTGTTCTTTAAGACCAAGCTGCTGTTTCAGCCACCGCTTTATATCTCCGCTGAGTGAGCGGCAGATATATGCAGTATAGACATGATCCTCGCTTAAGAATTCAGGCTGCGGGATGCTGTCCTCCGTCTCAGCCGCTTCATCGGTAAGACGGCAGTTTTCAAAGCATTTGCGAAGAAAAGGGGTAATAACATTCAGGTATTCGTCCCATGACAGCCGTGGTTTCTGCATGGAAAGCTTTTTCTTAAGCTGTACGGAGCTGTCAATGGCATCATCGATAAGTCCCGTAAGAACCTCAGGGTCTGTGTCAATACCCGATATCCATTCGTAATACAGTCGCTTTGGAGTCTTTATAAGCTGCATATATTCTTTGTCTACAACTATCTCAGGGTCGAAATAAACAGAATATATATTGTTGATTTTCTGGCGTATTATATCGCACCAGTTGTCTTTATCGGTCATTGAACGGTAGTAGGTGTATTCAACGTCTGACCATGCATCAAAAATCTTTCCTGTCTCAGTATTGATAAGATCATTTCTTACTCTGTAGCGTATTGTCTTTGTCATGCGTGTACGATTGTTGCCGCATGACCAAAGTGCCGAGCAGAAAGCATCGAATATTGCATCTTTTTCTGAAATATCTTCAGCATATTTGTAGTCCTCAAGAATTTCGTAAAGGTACATATCATTACAGTTATACATTGGAATCCTCCTCTTTAAGTTCATAATATCTGCCAAGATATTCATATGAATTATCTGTGGCGTGTGTCAGTTGGCTGATTGAAATATTTGGCCTGTCTGGTGAGTTGGCACGCAGATTATCAATGATATAATCGCTGTAGGCAGACCATGCAAGTGCCTTACTTATGGATAATGACTTATATGAGGCCTTAATGATGTAGTTGGCTGCTGTATTTTCATCAGTGCCAAGTTCACCGGAGATTTTCTCGCGGTACAGCGAAGCGAGATTACGGATGGCTTCAAGTCTGTCCTTTGTATCATTGTAATTAACATCATCATGAATGAGCTCTTTAAGTGCATCTGCATAACGGTTGACGAAGCGCCGGCACTGACGGAGTATTTTGTCATCCTCAAGCGTGAGGGAGTGGTCGAGCAGCAGCCGGAGGGATACATCGGGTGTGTTAATATTTTTGTCACGGATTATGTGTTTCTTTTCCCAGACTGATATGTAATCGCAAAGCTCATTCATGGGTGACGGCGAGTGATAGGCATTAAGCTTTACCTGTTCATTGCTGTCGGGATTTTTGCTGCGTTTCGCAAGCATGTTTTTGTAGCGTTCCATTTCCTTCGGGTAGTTAAACAATAAGAAATACGGAAGCTGGCGTAGGTATTTCTTCAGGCCTGCGCCCATGTGCCACCTGAGACCTGCTTTTAAGAAATCAATTTCCTTGCCCTGATATATTCTCAGCAGCGAAGCAAAGTCAGAATAGAGGCTGCGGACTGCTTCATCGGTCGCGTAACGGTTTTCTATGCATGTAGCTGCGTTGGTAATATCCCCTATACGGTTATCACGGGTCATAAGCTCGTACTCGACAAGATTTTCAGCGGTGTATTCCTTTGCCTGTGCGGTTGCCTTGTCATTAATGTCAAGAATTATAGGCTTGTCTGATTTTGCCTGAACAATATGAGGGTCATTGCATAACAGGAAAATGTCACCGTCAAAATCAGCTCCGCCCTGCTGTGGCGCGGATATATCATACGCATTGAACATTACGATGTCCTGATCCTTAAAATGTGCGAACCATTTGTCTGTAATGTCATTATGGACAATACGGACACGGTTGACCTCAGACGGGTCAACCAGGGGTGAACGCAATGACAGACAGTCACCGTCAGGCATGCAGCCACTGTACAGCTCATGTGCATTCAGACAGCCGACAGGCTCAAGTCCAGCCGCATACTGAAGATATGCAAGCATGTCACCCACACCTGTGTGATAGAAGCCTGAGCAGTATATCTTCCCGGTACGCGCTTCGTTAATTGCCTTGGACAGCTTCATATGGATATAATGACGCACAGCCGGGTCATGCAGCATTATGTCATTAATAAGAATTGCTTCGTTGTACCGGCTGTCAGTCTTGCAGTTCTTTGTGTCGCGGATACCGAGAAAACGGTAGGTGTAGAATTTATTTCCGTTTATGATATTTTCAAAAAGGTCTGTTGTGTATCGCGCAATGCTTACAATTCCGTCTCCGTCATTATCGGGATTGAGAATGTCATAGCTTTTGAAGGCTTTGTCCTCAAAGCATCGTATGTAGTTGGAATTCCATAGCTTGAGGCACTGGATGTACTGAAAATTCATGCGTGTATACAATTCAATGTCCTTTATATGATGGCTGTATTTGCTTATGCCGAGGCGGAGACTGTATTTATTGATGGCTGCCATATACATGTTCCATGCGTCACTGCCGTATTGCTTATAAAACATTGAATGTCCTTTGAACATTGATGTATTCCATATGCAGTCAATATCATCTATATGATGACTTACGCCGTATATATCAGTTATGTATTCAATATTCCATTCCCTGAGAATCTTTCTGAAAGGAACATATACGGAGTAGCCCTTTATAAACGGCATTCTTACCTGTACGCCGGCAGCGTTGTAATCAAGCTTAAGCCGTGAGCTGACGGTGTGCATAAAGCCTGCTTCATGGCAGCCACAGCCGTCAAAGGGTGAAAGCTTTATATCTGTATGGCCCTCGGCAACACGTCTGTTATCCGTAACATATCGTATGAAAATATCGTTCAGCGTCTTTTTGTATTCACCTATTATTACAATATTCGGCATATAGTCCTTTATAATCGTGCATGAGCTGAAGATAAGGCAGCGCTGCGCCTCATATTTGGATATTACACAATTAGCTACGGGAATATCCATCTGTGAAATCCTGTAAAGCACGTCATAATACTTGTCGCATACAAAAGCCGTTATGCCGTTCTTGGCCTGAGATGCGGATTTGCCGAATCTGCGGTAGTGAACACCGTTATAGGTGAAGCCGCATGAAAGTACATGCCTGAGGTCATCTTCGCCGGAATTTTTATTCCTTGAACGTATGAGTATCATTTCGGTGATATGGCTGCATGGATATCCTCTCAGACGTGCAAGCTGGTCAATTATGATTGAGTCCTCTGTGCTTACTATGTACTGCCTGGCAGCTTCTTCATCACCGATTACATTCATGTTGAAATCACATGAGCTTAAGTCTTTTAGCGGAATTCTTATTAATGTGTATGTCATTGTCATTCTCCTGCCTGTAAAAAAGTTTTTGGGTTATATATAATAATTCACTACTTGGCGAACGAATGTTTATGAAAAATAATTAAATTAGTCTTATATAAAAACTATATTGACATATATGAACATTAGTTCTGTCATAGAGACATGATACAGAAGGCGGTGTGAAAGATAATGAACAACATAACAAACATATTTTTGAAAGAAAGGAAAGATGAATATGAATCCAGAGAAGAAGGACAGGGTGCTGTCACGATATTGTGGTAACGGCATGGAGGGCTTGAGGAAGCTGTGTAATCCGCTTATAGCAAGGCTTGGAGGAATCACACAGGCAGATTATGATGATTTTTACAGCATAGCACTTGAGGTACTCAGCCAGAGTGTTGAACGGTATGATGAGAACACAGGATGTACATTTGCAGCATATTATACAGGGAATGTTGAGCGCAGATATATTAACGAGCTCAGAAGACGTAATACGAAGGGCAGAAGAAGTGAATATGGTATGGTTGACAGTCTGGACAGGTGTGTCGGCGAGGACGGATTAAGGCTGGCAGATACTATAGCATCGGATTTTGATGTGTTTGACGAGGTTATGGAGCATGAAGGCTGCAATTCGGACAGCATGATGATATATCTGAGCCGCCTTTCCATCATACAGAGAGCCGTGCTGATTATGATGGCAGAGGGCTATTCTTCAGATGAGATAAAAGAGGCACTGGCTATAGATGCCAGACAATATAGGGAAAGCATTGCGGCGATACGTGCATATGAGAATATACGCGTGCTTATGTGAGGTGACGGATATGATGGGGATAAAAGAGCAGTATATTACCGTGGCGGAATATCTTAAGAATATAAGGAAGGGAAGCATTGATGACAACGGAAGCATGAGAAGGGCATTCTGCTGGGATAACAGGACATTGAACGAGTTTATTATATCTATAATGGAAGATGCCTATATTCCACCGATAATATTAGCACCGGTGATTGAAGCTGGTTCAGCGGTAATTGTGGACGGAATACAGAGAAGTGCTGCCATGATGCTTTTCAGATACGGCAATTACAGAATCACATCGGTTGTAGAGAAGCCTGTTATTGAACGTGATGATATTGCGCTTGACATGAGAGGTGCGGCATATGACGAGCTTCCTCTGCAATTCAGAAGGATATTTGACAGCTATAAGCTGAGAGTAGTTACAATAACCGGAAGTAATATTGATACAGGGAGGCTAATCAGAATCTACAACCGGCACAGTAAGTTGAACATTACACAGCATGGGCTTACATATCTGGGACAATATGCAGAAGGTGTGAGAGTGGCTGCAATGTCGGGCTTTTTCAGAAACTGCATGGAATACAGTGATGATGAACGCAGGAAGGGACTGTACGAGAGAATTGTATGTGAGGCTGTCGCATGGCTTTTTCACAGGGAGTATGCAGAATTGAATTTTACCAATATGTGTGACCGCCTGAGAGAACATATGTCATATGATGAGCTTGCTGAAGTGCAGTATTATCTTGATTGTATGGAGAGGATATGCGGAGATGATTTTAAAGGAGTGCTTACGGCAGACAGCGTGGTCATGTGGCTTCGTATATACAGGCACTGTGTAAGAAGCAGCCGTACTGAAGAGGATTTCTATAAGCTTATCTCATATATGAACGGCAATGACCATATGTACTCTGTGATGAAGAAGGACTTACGCAATGGAAAGCCTGTTGGAAAGTTTATTGATAAGCTTGTTGAAGCATATTGAAGTTCATTGATATGCTTGCCATTAACTGATGTATGTGCTATAATCAGTTTCGCGTAAAGCATAATTTAAGAGCAGAGTAGAATTTTGTGCGTTAAGTGCTGAGTGAACAGGGAGTTGTCATTCGGACGAAAAGATTTCTTGCGGTACAGAATTCGCATCCCGCTGCTACATAATATGATATGGATATCACATACCTCTTATGTAGGGCTCGGACTACTGCAAAGGAGGTATTTTTTATGAAAAAATTTGTAACAATGCTGTCAGAATCGGCTAAGGAACTCAGAAGTACACGCAATCTTACATTGTGTGCCATGTTTGCGGCAATAGCTGTTGTGCTTGGATATTTTACAATCCAGATTTCAAGTTTCCTTAAGATTGGCTTTTCGGGAATACCGAATCAGATTGTGTCATGCCTGTTTGGTCCGGCTGCGGGTGCCATGTTTGGCGGGGCACTTGATATAATTAAGTATATCATTAAGCCTACAGGTGCATACTTTCCAGGATTTACAATCAGTGCAATAGTGGCAGGACTTATATACGGTTCCTTCTATTATAAGAAGAATCCGGGCTTCATGCGCGTGCTAGCTGCATCATTTCTTGTTAATGTCATTGTTAACATCGGACTTAACACATTATGGCTTGCAATTATGTACAATTATGATGGTGTAAAGTATCTTGCCGTGCTTCAGACAAGAGCAATTAAGAATATAGTTATGACACCGGTGGATGCCATCGTATTCTGGACAGTCATGAGACCGGTAGGTGCGATAATCAGTGAGCTTATGCCGGGACGCCTTACCAAGGAACACAGTAAAATAACAGCCGCTATATTCAGCAGCGGTAAGTAAAAAGGAGAATGGCGTGAAAAATCGGATTGATATCCGTTTTTTCACGCGCAAGATTTGTGCGTGCGCACAAACTTGGGATGCCCGAAGAAGCGGGCGGAAAAGGAGATTATACAATATGAGACTTGTAATTGCATCAGACATCCATGGTTCAGCAAAGTACTGCGCACAGCTTCTTGAGTGCTATGATAAGGAGCAGGCAGAACGTCTTGTGCTTCTTGGAGATATACTTTATCATGGCCCGCGTAATGACCTTCCTGACCAGTATGCACCTAAGACTGTAATTGAACAGCTTAATGAGAGAAAGGACGAGATTATCTGTGTCCGTGGCAACTGCGATACTGAGGTTGACCAGATGGTTCTTAAGTTCTCTGTGATGTCAGGACAGGGCGTGATATTTGCAGACGGACATACATTTGTAATGACACACGGACACAAGCTTAACGGGCCTGACAGACCGGCACTTCGTGATAAGGATGTGCTTCTGTGCGGACATACACATGTGCCTAAGGCAGAATGGCAGCCGGTAGACCCTGAGGATGAGACTAAGGGTACATATCTTTACCTTAATCCGGGTTCGGTATCAATTCCGAAGGAGAATAGCTGGCACGGATATATCCTTTATGAGAACGGCACATTTACAATGAAGGATTTTGAGGGCAATATCAAAAAGATAATAAATCTATAATAATAGTTTATATATTTTTAATGTGATTTTTCAGCTAATCATGGTAAAGTATGTCATGTAAGAAGTATTTAGTGGCGTTGAGGTATTATTGCGATGAACAGTTGGAAAGAAAAACTTCATGTTGTTATATTGAAAAGCATGAATAATATAGTCTTTAAGTGCCCTAACTGCGGCGCTAAGATAACGGTTCCGAGGGGGAATGGCATAATATGCATCAAGTGTCCTGAATGTAGAATAGAATTTAATAAAAAGACATGATTCTGATAACCATATAATTATCATGTGAATGTCAGAGGGAGGCGTTGATGAAGGAAGTCAAACAACCTAAGAAGCCGTTGATATTTTACTATATGATTGCTCTTGCAATCATTCTTGTACTCAATATGGTAGTAATGCCATGGTTCTATGAGAAGAGTATTAAGGAAGTTGATTACGGTACGTTCCTTAATTGGGTAGACAGCGGTTCTATTGCCCAGGTAGAGATAACAGATAATGATATCAAGTTCACAAAGACAGATGAACAGTATGTTGTCTATAAGACAGGCAAGATGGATGATTATAAGCTGGTGGACAGGCTGTATGAGGCAAATAATAATATTAAGTTTACCAAGGAGATTCAGCAGCAGACATCACCTATAATCGAATTCCTGCTTACGTGGATACTTCCGATAGCGGTATTTGTAATTATCGGGCAGCTTCTTAATAAGAAGATGATGAACGGAATGGGCGGTGCCAATTCGATGAGCTTTGGCAAGAGTAATGCCCGCATATATGTCCAGTCTACAGGAGGTGTGACATTCAAGGATGTTGCAGGACAGGAGGAAGCGAAGGAAGCGCTTACTGAGATAGTTGATTTTCTTCATAATCCTGACAAATATGCAGAGATAGGCGCAAAGCTTCCTAAGGGAGCATTGCTTGTAGGTCCTCCGGGAACAGGTAAGACACTTCTTGCCAAGGCGGTCGCCGGTGAAGCGGATGTTCCGTTCTTCTCAATTGCGGGTTCGGAATTCGTTGAGATGTTTGTCGGTATGGGTGCATCCAAGGTTCGTGATCTGTTCAAGCAGGCGAATGAGAAAGCACCGTGTATAGTATTTATCGATGAGATTGATACGATAGGTAAGAAGAGAGACGGCGGCTCTTACGGCGGTGGTAATGACGAGCGTGAGCAGACGCTGAACCAGCTTCTCACGGAGATGGATGGCTTTGACGGTAAAAAGGGTGTTGTAATTCTTGCAGCAACCAACAGACCGGAATCACTTGATAAGGCACTTTTAAGACCGGGAAGATTCGACAGAAGAATTCCTGTAGAACTTCCTGACCTTAAGGGAAGAGAAGCTATTCTGCGTGTACATGCTGATAAGGTAAGAGTTAACGAATCAGTTGACTATTCTGCAATAGCAAGGGCGACTGCGGGTGCATCAGGTGCGGAGCTTGCCAACATTGTGAACGAGGCAGCCCTTCGTGCCGTAAGACACGGAAGAAGAACTGTCGGACAGGAAGACCTTGAGGAGAGCGTAGAGGCAGTAATCGCAGGACAGAAGAAAAAGAACTCTTCAGTTACGAATAAGGAAAAGCTTATTGTATCATACCATGAAGTCGGACATGCACTTGTCGCAGCAATGCAGACACATTCGGCTCCGGTTACCAAGATTACGATTATCCCAAGAACCTCAGGAGCACTCGGATATACAATGCAGGTTGATGAGGATGAGCACAATCTTATGAGTAAAGAAGAGCTTGAGAATAAGATTGCAACATTCACCGGAGGACGTGCGGCTGAGGAGCTTATATTCCACTCAGTAACAACAGGCGCGTCTAATGATATTGAGCAGGCAACCAAGCTTGCAAGAGCTATGATTACCAGATATGGTATGAGTGATTTTGACATGGTTGCATTTGAGACAGTCAGCAATCAGTATCTCGGCGGCGACACGTCGCTTGCATGTTCGGCACAGACGGCAGCGAAGATTGATGAGATGGTTGTAGAGGTTGTCAAGAAAGCACATGCAAAGGCAACAAAGATTCTTGAAGAGAACATTGGAAAGCTTCACGAGATTTCTAAGAAACTGTATGAGGAAGAATCAATAACAGGTGAGCAGTTCATGGAGCTGCTTTCAAGAGAGGTTATTGTGGATGATGCAGGCAGTGATGCATGACGGCATAAAAAGGATATGGGCTGTATAGTACAAGCTATGCAGCCCATATCCTTTTTTTGGCATCCACTGTCTTTTCACGCCGCTAAAATGCCATTTCGTGCAAAATACGATACAGACAGCGAATAATAATATAGAATGATAAAAGTGTGACAGATGTGTGACAATAAAAGTAAGAAGTTTTGTCACACTTGTTGTCACACGTTGAAATACAATATAAGTTAAAAATGTTTCTTGCGGGAGGGGGGACAGCCTCATAAAGAAACCTGAAGAATGGCAGGACGCACAGCACTCACAACGGCCGGCAGCAGAAAATAATATAGAGAATAATATCAGACCGGCGTAATATAATATACTGAGTTGCAACGGAGCCCGGTATATGAGTAGACACAGAAATATATTATTAATGGTAGTATTTGTTGTGATGGCTGTTCTGGCATGTATCCCGGCAGAGAATATTAATGCTGATAATAAGTATATTAGCAGCGCGTGGAATGGAACAGCTGATGTGGCGGAAGAAACGGATGCAGGAGCAGATGCGGACCTCGGGTATCCGGAAGTATATACATACGAGAACGTAGTTGCCTTAACCTTCGATGACGGACCCGGGCAGTCAACAGAAAAACTGCTTGACGGGCTTAAGGAGAGGAATGTTAAGGCAACTTTTTTTCTGGTGGGAGAGAATATTGAAGGTAATGAAGAGATAGTAAAAAGGATGTATGACGAGGGGCATCTTATCGGCAATCATACATTCAGCCACGTTCAGCTTACGGCAGTATCTGAAGGAAAAGCCCTTGAAGAGGTGAATGAGACTAATGAGGCAATCAAAGCAATAACTGGAGTCCGGCCGTATTATATAAGACCACCATATGGAATGCTGAGTTCATGCATGGCAGAGGAGATTGACATGCAGTGTGTGCTGTGGACAGTAGACCCTGAGGACTGGAATACGTCTGACTGCAATGCAGTTGTAAGGCATGTTGTTAAAAATGCCAGAAATGGTGACATAATACTTATGCATGATATATTTGATTCATCAGTTACTGCGGCACTTGAGATAGTAGACCGTCTTAAGGAGAAGGGATATGTTTTTGTTACGGCAGACCAGCTTATTCTTGATTAGGGGTTGATTTTTTTATTGTTTCATATTATTATACAATAAATGCGGTGAGGAAGAGGAGTACCTGACAGCTATCGCAAGAGAGAACAGCTCACAGGCTGCAAGGCTGTTTCGTGAATGGTCAGGGAAGGTAGCTTCTTAGCAGCACATCTGAACAATCATAATCTGACGGATTGTGACTTAAGTAGGATGTGACGGGGTGACTGACGTTATTACAGTCGATAAGGCCGGAAGGTGAAGTAAGGTGGTACCGCGTTAATACGCCCTTGCATTGCAGAGTCTCTGTAGTGCAGGGGCTTTCTGTTTAGTTGGTGCATTTTTGCACACGTGATAATCAGATATTAATCTGATGTTCACACTAATCTTATAAGATAAAGACAGATTGAAAAGAATGGAGAAGAAAGATGAGCAGGAATCTCGAAAAGAATTATGACCCTTCTGCGATTGAGGACCGTCTCTACCAGAAGTGGCTCGACAAGAAGTATTTCCATGCGGAAGTAGACAGAAGTAAGAAACCATTTACAATAGTTATGCCGCCTCCGAATATAACAGGTAAGCTGCATATGGGACATGCACTCGATAATACGATGCAGGATATCCTTATAAGATTCAAGAGAATGCAGGGATATGAAGCATTATGGATTCCGGGAACTGACCATGCAAGTATCTCAACGGAGGTTAAGGTAATCAATGCACTTAAGGAAGAAGGCATTGATAAGAATGAACTCGGACGTGAAGGCTTCCTCAAGCGTACATGGGAGTGGAAGAAGCAGTATGGCGGAACAATAACAAGCCAGCTTAAGAAGATG